>JAEEGH010021179.1_pt1 | contig 13446 bp, 11 predicted proteins | sample 9134181 | NCBI WGS metagenome assembly JAEEGH01 (sample SAMN16246544, study PRJNA631951) | gut metagenome | biome: gut microbiome; feature: rumen; material: DP-attached | host: Bos | place: Iran: Karaj | collected 2018-10
CAGAACGACTGGCATGAATCTCCGGCACCGTTCGACACCACTGAAGGTATCTATCAGACAATTGAGACCTTCAACGCCTTCACTGAGCAGCTTTGCAGCGACTTCGTTCAGACCTGCGGCGAGGTGGCAACGGCCTACCTCTCACTGGTAGCCGGAGGCGCAGGAGGTGTCTCTACCGGCGGCGCAGGCGGTGGCGGTGGCCAGCAGTCCGGCTGGGGCAGGAAGAAGGATGATGACGACTGGCCCAGGAAGAAGCCTGGTCTCATGGATCAGCATCCGAGAGGAAGGTTCAAGCGATAAGAAAAGAGGACTGGAATGTCAGTCCTCTTTTTCTAATTCATAATTCCCTAACAATCCTATATCATCTGGCAACGGTGGGTTTTCCATATCGATATCCTTCTTGATTATGGAATATATCAACCCATAGTTGGAAAAGCTGAATCTCTTCCGGATGCGGGAAAGAGACCATCCCTCCTTATATCTCTGAAGAATAAGATCCCGTTGCTTCTTACTCATAAATGACACCGGCTCCCATCCGTTCCTCCGCATAGAAAAATCCTTCAGAGTTTTCTCCACAGAGTCCTTGGGGCCGAAATAAGCCTCTGCAACCGCGGAGGGAATCTTTGCTTTGTGTATCTTGATAAGATCTTCCAGTTCTATAATATTATTCCGTAAGTGCTTCCAAGCAACACACTCAGGACTAACCCTACAGGTGAAAGATCCAGAACTGTCCCGCTCCAGATAGTTGGCTAAATCAATATCATCCAGAAAAACTTTTTTCCAAACACCTTTTCTTAAATGAGGTGCAGCCATCTTACCATAGATACCCCTCTTTACATCGACCGACATGGTATATCGGCCCTGATAATACTCAACAGTGCGACAGACGAGGGTGTATCTTGACGGTGGAGTGAACTCTGAATAATCCTGTCTGTTAGACGGCATCATCTCTTCGAACCTGTATGGTTCTAATTCATCGTCTCCTACATAAACCCGAGTACGTTGTGACTCTATGTGATGGGCAGGATTACTCATATAAGGCAACTCATATCCAAAATACCGATAAGCAAGAATTGTGGGGGTGACATTAGATAGATATGCACCGGTGGCGTCCTTCTCTAATGCCTCCTGAGCAATATCTAATGGCAATTTTACTGTTTTTCTTTCCTTACCGATATTAACTTCAAGATAATAATTATCTCTGTAGCTTATAATAATAGCATCTGAAACAAGTTCTGAGTTGCAATCGTGTTTCTGCTCATACGTCGGATCATATGAAAATATAGGGCCTACGCCTTCTTTCCATGAAAGGCATTTGCCTACTTCCTCCAAAACTTCGTCGCATTGTATCTCCCAATACTTCATTATAGACTTGAAATAGACAGAAGCAAGCATCGCAGGAGTAATTCTTCGCGTAAAATTACCTTTGCTGTCTCTTTCAAGATACATCTGTAAATCATCAACTTTCAATACTGAATAAAACCAATCGTTATAGTTATAATAAATTTCGATAACATATTTACCGCCGTGGTGGAGGTGACAGACTCTTACTTTATCAATATCGAAAGGTAAGTCTGGAACAGACCTTTCAGGTAAAAGACGAAGCTCTTCAGTGGTGTTCTCGGCAATAACCTCTTCCTTACCGCAACCAAACCAGCGTTCTTCAACAATATGGCTTTCAGGTTCCATGTTGGGGTCATAAGAATGATGATTATGACCAGGGATAATCTCATAAGGATCGGCTTCGTCATCAACGGCGGGATAAGAATCTTCTTGTCCTAATCCATTCTGAACAGGTGTATCATAAGGAACAATCTGCCGTTTAACCCTGGTGTTTATATCAACAGGAAGGTTCATAATATAGAGGAATTCCTTGCTATAATACACCTCCATACCCTCAACGGCAGAAATCATCTCCTCCCGAGATTCCAGCAGCCGCTCAAAGAGCGTCGGTCTCTCTTCCGGTTCTGGGTGTTCGGCAAGAAAAAGATCCCAATCTATCTTTTCCTGATCCCGCTTGATGCGCTCGTATATCGCGCGAACTTCTGGATCATCATCGAAGCCCTCAATGGGGGATTCCACCTCTTCGGGGGGTTCGTCCTCTGGAGTAAAGTCCAGGTTGTCTTCAGGGGATTCAAAGAGGTCGTCATCTTCGTCATTAAAATAATAATCCTCTGATGGGCGACGATTATCCTCACTTGAGGAATAGGTGCCGTCGGAGTTCTCAAAGACGAAGACCTGCTTGAATCCGAAAGTGAATCCCGGATCATACTCATGACCTGACTTGTGGGTGTGATACTTTGACTCCCATAAAATGGCCATCGTATAATATACTACATATATGAAAGCCAGTATAATCGTATAAATTCCAAATGCTGACATAGTTTCCATGCTTTAATTTATACTGTCCGTCGGGGAGAGATCCTTTATATAGACAGGAACTGCACCCTTGTCAATTATATCGGCAAAGAAATAGGCGGTTTTCTTTATGCCGGTCTTTACATTAGAGAAACAACCGTCGAGGGTGTTCCACTCCCTCCATTCGGTTTTCTTTTCAGGGATAACCTTGCCCTCAGATTCTTTAAGAGAATCGGCGAGATGCTGCAGTTCCTGAATCGGATTCTTTATCTCGGTATACCGCGAGTCATACTCGATGGAGTCCGCAGTAATCGTGTCGTTCCATTCAACGGTAGGCCCGAATTTGTCTGTCTGCTTCACCTCCGGTAAAACACTCCGACATTCCACAGACTGCATTTCAGTGTGGAAGATGTCTATCACAAGCCATCCTAATCCCCATAACGGGAAAAACAGTATCGCCGGAAGAAAAAATTTCGGCTGTCTGAAGTTGATTTTTTCCATTTTAGACACTTTTACCATAATTATAGCGAGGCAGATATATCTCCTTGATCATATCCTCCACGTCTTGATTCACTTGATTGTAGCAGGCATAGAGGATCCGCTGCTTACTGTCCTCAGACTCAAACTTATAAGGTTCAATTTCCAGACCTCTCTTTAAGGTCAGGTAATTAGCCCATCTAAACTCCTGATCGTCCTGATAGTCCCATTCCTTTTCTGAAGGTTCATCTTCACAGAAAAGGCGGGAAACGACATTGAAGAATCGGCGATGTTTGGCTTTGCCGACTAACATCATATAATCAAGAAGGTGCCTCTCTGAAAAATCAAAATCGTCACCATCCTTATGAAACACCCAAAAGAGTTCCTTAATGCTCAGATGCGATGCCATAAGGTATAGAGGGTTAAACATCCTGTTAAGCAGCTCTTCCTGCTTCCAATCGTAAGCCCTGATAAATGGAGATATCAAAGAAAATATCTCTGCGTCAGTTTTTAACACCTCGAAAATCTGCTCATAGTCATGACATAGAAAGGATAAGATATGCGGCAGGTCGGAATACTTACCAAGCCAGTAATAGAAGCTGGGATACACCAGGCCAGCGGCAAAATCAGTACGGTTGCCTTTTTCTGCTTTATCCCGCGCCTCTTCCGTGTCGAACACGCGGCCTGTGAGCTTCCTGTGGCCTGTCTGCGGGTCGGTATAGTACTCCGGCCATAGCATCGTGTTCTTATCCTTATACGGCATACGCTTGTAGTTGACAAAGAACCAGATGCAGGCCGCCAGCAGATCCTTTGCCGATTCCTTATACAGCGGGAAAAGACCGTCCGTGCTGTCCTTGCCTTTCCAGAACTGATTGAGGAGCCGGTCAGAAAGGGCCATGGCGTCCTGAAGGGTCGGGATATACTTGCATTGAATCGGATTAAACCTCTGCGAATGGCCGACATCGACGAGGTTCAAAACTCTCATGTGCCAACAATCAGAACCTGAAAGGTCATAAATGGTCGGAATATGAATAGGATGAGTTACCTCTTTCACCATTCCACAATAGTCGGATCTATACACACCGATTAGATGATTATCTTCTCTTACTATCATCTTTTCTTGAAAATGAATTAATAAGTCCTTTGCTAATCTTATAGAGAGCTATCTCCTGATCTTCCTCTATCGAAAAACCGATGCCAGAAGCTTTGATGACGGCAATAAGCCTGCCAGTCCTCAGGTCGCTGAATGAAATGGTGATGAAGGTGTGGCCTCCTTCCCATTTTTCCGACTTCACACTTATAGCCGGAGTAAGAACTTTGTTTCCTTTTGAAATCAAGCCGACAGCTTCATCTCTCGAAACAACATTAAGCACCTCCGAAAGCATATTCTCTACTCTCAGGATGATGTCAGTAAGCTCGCCGTCACCGTCGGTACCGTTGGTTCCTAATACACAATACTTGTACTCGGTGAGGTTGATTCCTGTTGACAAGGTGGTCTTGATGGTTCCGCCGCCGATACAGGAGCTAAACAATATCGCCGATAAGGCGAATATCAATATCTTTCTCATAAAATTAAAATTTAATTTTCACTTCATCGTCGCTAACGACAATATACTGGCCAGTTTTCTTACTGCCGTCGCGCTCTATCAGTCCTGCCTTAGTCAATACGGCGATACTCCGCTTGACCGTCGCAAGGCTTGGCCGTTCGACACCTTTCAATTCTGGAAGGATGTTGGCGACATCCTGAGCTTGGATGCCGTTACTCCGGCGAATGGTGTGATAAACACGCTGGTCACCCAGAGACATTCCTTTGAGAATCGAGGCAACTATTGCCGGAACTTCCTCGTTCATAGCCGCCAATTCTTCCTGTATAACTGCTACCTTCGCATCATGCTTCTCACGTCGCTTCCGCTCCTTCTCGTGGGCGGCAGCTCTCGCGGCTTCAGGATCTTTCTTCCACTCGATAGTTTCAGTATAAGCATACTGCCAAAGTGTTAATACGGTTACATACACTTCAATCAAAACAATAGTGGTCCAAAAAGTCATCTTATAAACATGATTGAACGTCATTATAAGGATGATAAAAAGGATACCTAAAACTTCAATGAGAATCAGGGTGCGTTTTGGTCTTGGTAATATCGGTCTTTTCATATATCCTACATTCTGATTCTCATCTTCATCTCCTCACCGTCTCTGCCGTTGATAATATCATCAAACTCTCTGGCGGCATCGGTAAACCACTTCTCAGGTTTGCACCGGACTTCTGAATCATTCCGAACAGCATCCTTGATGCTATCGTACTTACTCCATCCCTCGCCCTCCGTGCCGCAGAAATCGACATACTCGCGGATCTTCTGCCTGGCTTCATCAGAGAACGTCCGCGCCGTGGGGGAAACGACACGCTCTTTAAGTGCGTCTATCATTTCCTTCCGCAGTCCGCACTCCCTGACATTCTTGGCCAGTGTCCGGATATGGATATCCTTCTCTGGGTCATTCCAGCTACCATTGCGGGAGGTATAGCTTGTGATAACCATACCGTGCCGGTCAAAGACATTGCGCAGAATCTTATACTGTTCACTGTCTAAGTCTGTTCCGTTTTCGACACGGGCATGGATGTTAAAATATGCCCAGCTGTAAGGCTCGTATGGGCGTGATAGTTCATCGACCATCTCTGTACCACGAACGGTAAGACTGTCAGCGTCAAATCCTCTATTAGCCCAATAGCCTTTGGACTCCTCAAACAGCATCCTGGCGGCATCCTTCATGTTCTGCTGAAGCTCCTGGGTACTATACAGCGGCATGACCTTCTTAGTACTGTTAGACAGTACTTCCGGTCCAAGATATGTTGATATATCCCAGAATAGGCCTTCTACACTGCTGGAGTTCCGCTGCTTGCGTCTGATGAAATCCATCTCCTTCTCATAGTCAAGACCAAGAGCGTCATAGAGAGCTTTTCTATCGCCGACAAGGACGGTATGGTTACCGCGTTCTTCATAATGGGTACAGAGATTCTTATCCGCTTCCATGAGGTCATAGGCCTTATCGGCCAGGTCCATGCAGCGGTTAAACTTATCGGTGCGATCACTCCCGAAATAGCTCTGTATAACCCGTACAACGGATTCACTGACAATACTGTCCTTATCTCGTTTATAATCAATCATAGCTAAACCTCCTTAAAAATATCCCCGCCAGCCCGTGACGGGGACTAAAAACTAATATAACATGGCAAACATTGAAACTATCGTTTAATACCTCTACCCAGCTCTTCTTTCTCGGAATCCTTCATCAACTCCTCGAAACGGTCATGAAGAGCTTTCTCAACATTGGCATCCGCTTCTGCCTGCAGTTCCTTTTCTGCATAGTCAGAATCACTAAGGGGAGCATGGCGGGCTGCCTCTGCCATTCTGGTCTCATGAATGGGCGTTTTATAAAAGTCTTCTGAAGACAACTTCGGGGTGTTCACAGGAACAGAAATGGCAGTCTTCTCGCCGCCTGCGCCGTTGATAATTCCGGCCCATCCCTTACCTACCTGCTTACCGGCATCGGTAGAAACCTGCTTGCCTACAAGAGGAATCTTTCTGTCAACCTCTTCGCGGAAATCTTTCGATGGTAGGTCGTAAAAACTAATTCGCCTACCAAGCGCGATAGAGGCGCAATACTTGAGTTCATCAAGATCAGTGGCCATGACTTGCTGGTGAGCCTGGAATGAAACCAACTGCTTTGGGTTCCATTTCTTCCAGATCTCACTGTCACGCACCCATTTGGCCTGCTCTTCGGTAAGAGGCTTTACCTCCTTGAAGTTCTCAACACAGTCGTTGACCATCCATAGCAGAGAATCCCTCGACATTCCAATATAACTGTCAGGAATATCGCTCTTCTTACCGAAGCTGTCACTCTTACCAAAACGTTCTGCTTCTGCATCCCATTTTAGGAAGTCCTTCAGTTCCTTACGTACCTCTTCTATATGATCGCCATGACTGCCGCTTCTGGAAACGGCTTCGTTAAAGACCTTATCCATCTCTTCGGGTCCACGACCTACACACTCATAACCTATAACAAATCTGCGAAGGTGATTCATCTGGTCTGGACTGAAAGAATGACGACTGGGGTAGTTGATTCTCGCAACTATCGCTTCGATGGCTCGTTCTTTCTTATACAGTTCAAGTTCGCCCACCTCCTGACTTAAATCCTCCAATACGTTTTTAGTGGACTGAATACGTTCCTTGGGGGTGTCAATATCAAAGCCGTGACCTTTATGAGGAGGATAAAGCTCTCCAAGAATTTTCTCAAAGAACTTGTTACGCTCTTCCATCTCAGTCGCGCCGTGAATCTCTGCATATCTGTCAAGGATTCCTTTTTCCAATTCTGTAAAATCATGAGGATATCGATGATCTGGAGTCTCAGCATGATTAACGATGATACACTTGGCCAGATGGCCCAGAACGGTCATCTTGGCAGAATCATCTAACTTGCTCCATGGCTGGTCGAAATGAATAGAGCGACCATCAGGATTATCTTCTGAAGGAACAGCAGCCAGTCTGATACTGTCTATCTTTCCGTTCTCAAAGCGAACTCCATCTACAAAAACAGATGGTTCAAAGTCCTTCAGATTACCCCTCGACAGGAAGCCTTTCTTTCCATCTTCTATATAAAGATGATCATTAGACACCTGTACCTCTCCGCTGGAGTTAAGCCTTTCGCGGTTAGTATAATCAATATACCTGGCACCTGGCGTAGCAGCGGCGATATAAAATTCCTTCAGCTTCTCATTACCGGCGGTCTTGGATTTACCGTCGGCGACAACCTCAGACACAAGACTGTCTATCTCCTTCAGAACACTATTGTGTTTCTCCTTGTTACCGCCATGCTTTAGCACATCATCGGCAGCAGCTATCAGGGCACCTGCGGCCACCTTCTGCTGGCCGATGGGAATATAGTCAGCCAGATAAGCCTCGATGTCATCAATCTGACTACCCTTGAAGGACTTCCTACCCGGCTCTGTCATACGCTCTCTTACCGCAAAAATGGCATCGGCACGGGCTTGCGCTCCTTCATTTATCATGTGCTGGTAACAGACCTTAAAGGCCGTTTGATCCAGGATAACCTTCTGGCTCGCCGGAATAAGCTGGTTGATATTACATACATTCAGGCCATTCTCGGACAGGACGTTATCGAAAATCCTGCCAGAATAGATATCCCTCGCGCCACTTACATCACCGACGTAGAGGTTCATGCCATCGCCCTTATCGTAGAACATCACCTCAGACAGATCCTTTCCATTCCGGTGATACATTGATGTGGGGTCTTTCATCCTCACATCATGGACGGCACCGATGGAAAACGGCTTACCGGCGAGATTATGATCCTCAGCAAACTTCAGGAGAGCCTTCTTCCTCTCCTCATCGGCCTGTGACGAGCCTCCAAGAGTACCCATCCAGCCCTTCAAAGTCTCAAATATTCCTGCCATAATATCAGTTGATTTTGTTACATTTTCAAACCTTGATTACGATCCTGCTTCTCCTGCTCCTTCATCAACTCCTCGAAGTTATCATGAAGGGCCTGTTCCGCATCGACGGCCTGAGCCGGTGCCTGACCCTGGCTCATGGTGGCAGTATCAACCAATTTCCTAAATTCGGAATTGGAAGTCAGAATATCAGTCCAATGAGAAGACTTGGTTCTGATGGCCTTATACTCCTCTGGTGTAGAAATTACAGTAAACGGCTTGCCGTTAATATCACCCTGAAAATGAAATCCCTTATGATCTTGTGTATAATTAAGCCTGAGTCCGGTCAGGTCAACGCCATCAGGAAGGTTGTGCGACAAATTAAAAATCTGCCGCTTAGTGGCAGCGATGGCCTTCGAGTCTGCTCCATCGAATTGTATGGAGTCAACCAGCGACTCCAACAGTCCATCCCGTGCATTGCCTGAAGTAACGCCCTCCTTCTCAGCATACGTCAGCAAGGCAGCCTTCTCGGCTTCGGTAAAAGCTCTGCCGTCAGGCGATTCCGTCTTGCTAACTATAGCATTAAGGGCATCTATCCGGGAGGCTTGAATATCCTTGCTTGCTATAGACTGTGACATATTCAACTTCTGCTGAATGTCCTTGATTGTAAGGTCACATAAATCAGTGATAACACTTGCATTGTTGGAGATGTTATCATCATCAGGGTCAAACTCGTGCTTGTAAACCTTACCATCGGTGCCAGTGTACTGTCCTTGCCAGGTCAGTACGAGGTCGTCATATTCGTCGGTAAGCATCACGGAATCGACAACGGCCTGAGTGCCTTTACCGTAGAAATCCGTTAAGACAACAGGATGTGGAAGCTTATATTCGTTATCCGTGCCTAACACCTTCTCCAGCTGTTGCTTCTTCAGGTTCATCAGACCAACTTCCACTCCTTCCTGTCCGATGTTGCGGATATCCACATATACGCCTTCATCCTTCATGTGAGCCGTATATGTCTTAAAGTCTCTGTCATAGGTGAACTTATCAAACGAGACGGCCACGCCATCCCTTCCCATGAATCCTGAAGAAAGATAGCCGTGCTGGTAAGGTACGGGCTTGATACCTTTGTGACTCATCTTATCGAGGACGGCTACAAGCTCATCCAGCTTCATCTCTCGCGGCTGAATCACCACTGCGGTGTCAGCCTGGCCCTGGGGCTTCAGCACGTTACCCCAGCCTTTCGTGCTATTATCAACCTTTGTCATAATATATATACTTTTAATTAATACTTATCTCTTCAATCCCTGGCCCTGATCACGGGTGATACCCTCTGCGAGGTCATCCAGCTCTTTAAAAGCATCCTTGCTCCATTTCTCAGAGCATCGCATCACATCAGGATCGTTCAGAACATCCTTTTTCAGCTCGGAAAAGACGTCCTCTGCAGAAGTCAGAGACATTAACTCCCTGTAACGGACAAGGAAATTCCTTTGGTCCTGAGTAAAAACACGGGCGTTCCTGTCTGTTATCCGATCGTGAAGAGCTTGGACCGCTTGCTCTTTGACATTATCCATGAGCTTGATACCCATTTTTTCGAAACGCTTATCAAGAAATCCTCCCTGCAGTCTCTCTTTAGGACTGATACTTGGGCGCTCCTTGAAAATCTTCTCGACGGTATCGAACACCTCTTCACGATGACCTTTCTCTATCCAGCTTGACACATATGCCGCCTTCACCTCCTTGGCTGCATCATCAACCAGATTCCATTCCTGATCATTCGGGGTGATTTCCCGTATCTGGTCATTGTGAAATGCTGCATAGCAATAGACATGATAATCGCCATATTCCGTTGTCACCATACCGTCATAACCATGATTTTCCAGTATCTTCATGAAATCGGGATTGTGGATGAAATCAACGGTATCAACGTCCTTATTTTGATTATGCCAATCACCAACGTAATCAGGCAATTTGATACTGTCAAGTTCCTCAAAAGGAATATCCAGTCTGGTCGACAAATCTTTAAGCCACAAGATTAACTTGTCAGGATAAAGATAGTCGTGAGGTTCCCCTATGATAGCCGGGTTCTTCAGGTCAAGCCTTGCAATACGCAAATCCTGATTGACCCTCAGCATATCCTTGGCATCATCCCTGGTATACTTGAAATCATCTAATTCAAAATACTCGAAGTTCTCAAAGGCCCGCTTACCCATCATACCTGTCCGACTTTCGGCATAGCCTTTCGCATATGACAGATCTGAGGTAAACCAGATGGGCTTATCCTCTTCGAACTTATCAAAAGGAACGTCGTGGTAGGCCGTGCCATGATAAACTATCAGCCCACCGTTATACTTTCCCGAGAGAATTGATCTCTCTGGGGACTGTACGGCCTCGATGGCCGTAACCATATTGATATCATCATTGTCTGTCAGTTGACTTGCCAATAAAGACATCTTACCGCCTGATAATTTATCGATGGCCTTGAAGCTCTCAGCGTAACGAGTATCTTTCTCGCATGATGCCATTTCCTTGTAAAACTCCATCTTCTCTTCAGGAGTTAAGGAGTGATAGCGTTCATCGGTACCGTTATCCACTCCAATAAGCACACGTGCCAGTTCGTGTAGTTCCCATTTCCTGGGATCATCAATCAACTTATGAGAAGCTGCGATAACGGCCTTATAACTGTCAACGACCTCATTTAGCTTTGACTCAGAAGAAGTGTTAGTAACTGATTTCTTAACCTCCTTCTCTTGCGCCTTGGAGAGCTTCGAAACGAGATCGTTAAGAAACTCCTCTTTTCTTCCTTCCTTGACAGCCTTAAAGAAGGCACTGATGATATATCTCTCCTTCCTATCCAGAAGGTCATACACCCGGTGATTCTTTCCTTTATCGTCTTCCCAATAAAGGATGTACTTACCGGCATTTTTGCCAGAATTACTCTTGAAGAAGCCGACTTTACTAATGTCATCATTACTTTGCTCTGGATGGGTATCGGTTTTCTCCATTGCAACCTTTCCTGATGACAAATCTTTCAAATCGAAATCTCCTACAGGCTCGTCGATATCAGACTGTCCGTAATATCTGCGCTCATGCTCGATAACCTTAATCTTACTAAGGTCGTCCGATGGACTAATATTAAGACTGATATCCGAATTATTCTTTCTGTATGCAATTTCCCACAATTCCTTGTTGAGTCTGTTCCAGACCTTCATCTCATAAGAATCCTTGGTCTTATCCAAGACATCATCAACGGATTTTGCATCATGAAAGACCAGACGGTCTTTAAGCGTTTCCACTATCCTATTCTTGACAGGATCGTCAGAAGGAATAAGGTTCAGAACCTTTCCGTGCGAACCTTTAACAGTAATCTTTGTGCCTTCCTTCTTCTTGTTGGCAGCAGTTTCCCGTTCCTGGTTCATACCAATAACCTTCTCAGCGAACTTGACGGCATCGGCCTCATGGTAGAAGTCGGCCCACTCCTGTCCGTCAGCAGAGACGCGCATCGTACCGCCGAACTCCTTGGCTACCTCCTCCTGTTCGCAGAAGGTGACGTTCATGATGTCAGGCTTGAACTGTAAGTGATATTCGCCTTCAACACCACCAGGGCGATTGTCGGTGCCAATGGTGATGATGTAGGGCTTGTCATTATTTATATCTGCCATATCAATATATTTTAATGTTACATTAGCCGTCGGGCAATTTCGCATCGACTCCACAAAGTTCGCCAATTCCTTGGCGAAAACCAAACCTGTCACAAACTTTCTCTTGATTTAACAAATTCAAGACCCAAAAGGCATAAAAATCAAGTCTGAGCCTTATTCAATAAGGCTTGACTTTGTTTTTCTGCCACAAAAATAAGGCTTGGCTTTGTTTTAATCAAACTTAACCCTTATCCTCTCCGACATCGGCGAGGATGACATCAGTAAAGTTCGATTAAATCAGAAATTCTGAAATATCAAAAATCGAACCCTTTGCCGGCGGCGACAATATCATCTTTTGGCGGTTCGATTAATTTGTGAGTTTTTCGTACCCCTGTCCTAAAAGCCGGACGGCACCAGCAAGATCCTCGCCGATGCCGCCTATCGCCAACGTTTTGCCCAGAGGCACTATATATTACTTTATTTTGCCATTTTTTGGCAAATAAGAATTTTATCTTTTGCCGTATCTCAGTTCCCGTGCCTCCCAATTAATGGTTAGGCGATTCAGGGAATAGCCTTTACCGATGCAGGACAGGACTCCAGCCAATGCCCAGGGCTGATCCGCCTCCGGCCATGACATCACATAATCAAGGGCGGTCGTGCCATCCTGAAGTCTGGTGGCCATCAATTGCTGCTTTTGTTCGTCCGTCATTTTTTCTTTCCCCTGTTTGGTTCTATACCATCCATCCGCAAGAACCTGTATACGGTTGACTTGCTCCTGATGGAAAGCTGCTGCATAATTTGTTGTACAGTCATGCCGGAACGGTAAAGGCTGGCGCAGGCGACCGCTTTGTCACTCTTTGCCTGCTTCGGCCTGCCAAACTTGACACCGCGCTTTCTGGCCTCTACCCTACCCTCTGATGTGCGTTCTTTGATTAGGTTTCGTTCAAACTCAGCCAGGGCCGAAAAAATCTGTAATATCAATACGCCACTGGCACTGCTTGTATCGATGTTGTCGTGAAGGGATATAAGGCTAATCCGGCGTTCCTTCAGCTGCTCAATGATTTGCAGCAGGTCGCGCATGGATCTGCCAAGCCTGTCGAGTTTGTAAACAACCAGACAGTCACCTTCGCGGAGATACTGCAGGGCTGCTTTAAGCTTTACCCTCTCTCCTACTCCACTCACCTTTTCCTCATAAATCTTTTCACAACCGGCTACGTTGAGCGCAGTCCGCTGCATATCCAGATTTTGGGAGGAACTACTTACGCGGGCGTATCCGATCCTCATACTCTGAATGGGTTTCAATAGTAAAGCGTCTCTTTCCCTTCGGAGCCTTCAACTCCATACGAAGGTAACTGTATATGTTGTTTAGTTCTTTTATATGACAAGATTGCATTAATCCACAATTAGTAAAATCGGGATTAAATTCAAGCGGCTCTTCCCAATAATCCCAAAGGCGATAACATTTGCCATCAACAACAAAGTTGAAACCCTCAAAATTGTCATCGTAATTTTCATCTTCCTCAAACG
>JAEEGH010021185.1_pt1 | contig 13444 bp, 7 predicted proteins | sample 9134181 | NCBI WGS metagenome assembly JAEEGH01 (sample SAMN16246544, study PRJNA631951) | gut metagenome | biome: gut microbiome; feature: rumen; material: DP-attached | host: Bos | place: Iran: Karaj | collected 2018-10
ACTCCGTCCTCGTGATGTACATCAACGATGTCTGCGCCTACACCCAGCGCATCTACGGCATCCAGAAAAACTGCTGGAGCATCAACAACTATGGCGGATCGGTCACCGTGAGCGACGTGAAGGTAAGCCAACAGTAAGCAACAGACTCCACTCCGGCCCCTAGAGGGGGGGAACGGCTACTACCGGAGAAGATGTCCGCATGGTGGTCCCCTCCTCTCAAGGGAGAAGAAGCCGAATGACACTCCCCTCCACTCGAGGGAGAAGAACCGAATGGCACTCCCCTCCACTCAAGGGAGAAGTAGCCGAATGGCACTCCCCTCCCTTCAAGAGGCGCTTTTGTCCTTAAGCGGACAAATCTTTGAGAAAGGCTACCGCACAATAGGTCGCTATTTCATTGCTAAAATATAAACCATTAAAAAACGGAACGAATATGAAGAAAATGTTACTCTTGGCAACAATGTTTGCCGCAACAATGTCTGCCTCGGCACAGGTGGTGCTCTGGGATGGAGAAGACAAGGAAGTGAACACCGACGGCGGTTTCTGGAACCGTGCCGACCCCACCGTGGTCGACGACAACGGCAACAAATGCCTGAAGGTGACGCTCAAAGCCAACCCCGAGGGCTGGGATAAGGAGCACTGCAACGCAGCCCTGCCTCTGGGCGATGTAGACTTCAAGGCCCTGCGCCGCCTGACGCTGCGCGTCAAGATGAGTCTGAACCACAACGTGCTGGTGAAGCTGGTGAAGGATGGCGATGGCGGCTACGCTACCGGACGATGGTTCTGGTGTGGCGATGCCGACCAGTGGAACATCCTGACGTTTGAGTTCGCTGCCGGCCCCGACAGTGAGAAAATCACCGACACAGCCAACACCGTGCTGGAGATCTGGCCCTTTGAAGACGGTGGCGATGCCCTGGCCAATGTGGGGCAGACCATCTATATCGACGACATCAAGATGGAAGGCTCGATGGTCGATGGCAAGGGCCTCCTGGCCTACGCCGACAACTCGCTGACGGGCGAGGTCGTGGTGACAGGGGTCATCGGCAAGGGTAGCTATCAGTGCACGTGGAATGGCGACTGGCATCCCGAAGCCTACGACGACTATGCCCTGCTGGCCGCTAAGCTGGCTCCCACTGCAACCAAGCTCGACGTGACTGCTGCCGGTCGTTGGGACGAAGATTGGAATGTTATCAAGGCCAAGTGTCCTGGCATTGAAATCGTCACGGAACAAAGCACCGCTGTCAATACATTGCGCACAGCCCGTCCTGATGCAGCCCGTGTGTTCACCACCCTCTCTGGTCAGCGTGTCGCCAACATCAATACCAAGGGTGTTTACATCATCGACGGAAAGAAAGCCGTGGTCAAGTAGCTGTGATGCTGCCGAACGGTGGCTACCGTGCACCCACCATCGGCATGATACAGGAGGACTTCTACGTGACGTGGAACTTCATCTACACGGGCACGCCCTTCACGCTGCGTTTGAAGGCATGGGCTGAGAAGCTCGACAGGGTGAAGGGCGAACTGACGGTTCAGAAAAACGTCGACGAACTCTACGACTGGACGGCCCGCCGCATGAAGGACGCCAGAGAGAACGACTCGCGGGCTGACGAGATGCTGCTGAAGCGCTGTGCCTACCACGGGCTGAACTTCGCCGCTGGGCGACGACAGGCAGGCTGGAGCCTCGAGGTCGAGTTATCGCAAGACGGGGAAGCTGATGCTGTAGTGTACCAATGTACCATTGGCGAACTTCCTATGAAAAGAAGCCCCACCCAAGTCCTCATGAGGAGAGGCTTGGGTGGGCTTATTTTTTGCGAGGCTTTTATTTTTTGATGCACTTCAGGTTGCGCTGCAACTGCTGGGTGGAGCTGGCACCCTCAGCCCTCTGTGTCCGCAAACATGTGTCAGCGTTGTGTCACCCTTTCTCATAAAAAACTAATACTATGCGCCCGTTCAGTCCCTGCGACCATCACCATTTTCTCCGCATGAGTCAGTAGGTGTGTATGAGTAAGGTAATTTTAACATTTGCCGCTTGTTGCTTTCGATAATTCTTACTACCTTTGCACGCAAAGAAGTATGAAGACATCAATAAAATCAAAAGCAATATGAAAATAAAAGCATTACTACTCCTGGCTGCCGTATTCGTAGCCAATCACGGCATGGCTCAGACTGCTGAGGCATCGCAAAGACTGACAAAACTGTCAGAGTTAGGCAATAGCACAGTTTATGAATTCAACTATCCGTCAGTCAGCTGTTCTGGGCAGCCTACTGTGCTCTCGGCGGCACTCGTAGCCTGGACACCGGGGGAGCGGGAGGAGGAAGATAGCATCGAGAGTGTACACATCTACAGCCATGCCACCATCGGCAGTGACGACGAGCGCCCCACCACCAAGGGATTCTCCAAAGAGCTGACAGCGCTGCAGGTGCTGCCCCGCCGAACTTACGGCGATCTTACGGATGACATCAGCACCGACTTTGTGGGCCGCTGCATCATCATTGCACCCGACTATGAGGGCTATGGCGCGACCAGAAGCCTGCCGCACCCCTATCTCTCGCAGCGGCTCACGGCGCGTCAGGTGCTGGATGCCCTTGAATACGGACTCAAACTCTATCGGCAGCAGGCTGCTGAGAAGATTGACTCCAACCCGCTGCTGCCGTTAAAGAGCGACTGGCGCACGTTTGGCTTAGGTTTTTCGCAGGGGGCGGCAGTCACGCTGGCCTTGCAGCGGCTCATCGAGGGCGAGGGGCTGTCCGAGCAGTATCATTTCCAGGGAAGTGTCTGCGGCGACGGTCCCTACGACCTGGTGGAGACCATGCGCTACTACTTTGAGGACGACGGCACCAGCAACGGCGAGGAAACCGATCACCGCAAGGGTATGATTACCTATCCCGCAGTAGTGCCGCTTATTATAAAAGGTATGTGCGACACGTACCCCGACCTGGCCGGCTACGGCTACGGCGACCTACTGACGCAGCAACTGCTCGATACGGGTGTGCTGGGCTGGATAGACAGCAAGCAGTACACAACCTCGGAAATGGCCAGCATGTGGTATGACCAGTTGGAAGAGGGGCGTGACACGCTCGACCGCCACTATTCGCCAGAGCAGATGGCTGAGCTGTTTGACACACCGAGGTGGGGCAAGGTCTGGGGACATGTCGACAAGATGTTCACACCAGCCACATACGCCTATCTGAACGATGCTTCCAACTTCTCGACCGTGCCCGAAAAGGCTGAAAATGCCCAGCAGGCCCTGCACCGTGCCCTGGCCGAAAACTCGGTGGTCAAGGGGTGGGAGCCGCAGCACCGCATACAGTTCTATCACTCACGTTCCGACATGGTGGTGCCCTTCGGCAACTACCTGTCCTTCCGCGATGCGCATCCCGACGGTGAGAACACCCTCTACCGGCTCAACGACACGTTCAGCAACGATGACCATATAGACGCTGCCACGCTCTTCTTCCTGAACCTGACCGTCACCGGCTCGCTGGCTGCCCACTACCAGTGGATTAACGAAGGCTACGTTCCCACTGGCATCAAGGAGGCGGTTGCCGTTTCTTCACGTCCCGATGGCTGGTACACTATCGACGGTCGCCGTCTCAATGGCAAGCCCACGGAGAAGGGAATCTATATAAATAACGGCAGGAAGATTGCCGTGAAATAGACACGTATGAGGACATGAAGCCCGTCTTACACCTTATTATATTATGTGGCCTGACGCTGCTGCTGGCGGCTTGCAGTTCAGGCAAGCACTACCGTATTTCGGTGCTGCAATGCTCGGCGGGCAACTGGCGCTACAAACTGAACAATGAACTGCTGGCCGCCCAGCACCTCTACGACCAGGACGTGGAGGTGGAGATACTGAACTGCCACGACCGTAGCGACGTGCAGGTGAGGCAGATTGACAGTCTGCTCAATGAGGATGTGGACCTCCTGGTGGTGGCACCCAACGAATATGCCGAGGTGGCACCCGCCCTACGGCGTGCCAAGGAGCGCGGCAAGCCCGTCATCCTGTTCGACCGCAAAGCCGACACCGACGACTATACGGCCTTCATCGGCGGCGACAATGAGGACGTGGGCCGTCTGGCCGCCAACTATGCGGCGCATCTGGTGAAAGCGGGCGGGGGACACAAAGTGCTTGAGATTACCGCCCTGCAGAGCACATCGCCATCGCGCGACCGCCACAAGGGTTTCGAGCAGGCCATCGGCCAGCACCCGGAGGTGGACTACCAATGCATCTTTGGTAATTGGGACGACCACCACACGGACACCATAGTACGGCAGGCTTTGCAGAGCAGCAGCCGGCCCGACGTCATCTTCTGCCACAGCGACTTCATGGCCTGCGGTGCTTCATGGGCGGTGAAGGATGCCGGTTTAGAGGGCCAGGTGAAGATTATCGGCGTTGACGGTCTGCCCGGCCCCGGCGAGGGCATTGAGGGCGTGGAGCAGGGATGGCTGGCGGCCACCTGCGTTTATCCCACCCAGGGCGAGCTGATAGTGCGGCTGGCGCTCGACATACTGGAGGGCAAGCCATACGAGCGTAACAACGTGCTGCAGAGCATGGTCATCACGCCCGACAATGTCAATATGGTGGCCCTTTACAGCAAAGAACTGCAAAAGCAGGGCAGTCAGCTGCTAACCATCCGGGACAAGTTAGAGGAGTATTTCGGCCTCTACAACATGCAGAGCAAGATTATCTGGGCTGCTGTAGCCGTCATTGTGCTGCTTGTGGTGGCTGTGCTGCTCACGTGGCGCGGCGTGGTGCAGATACGTGCCGCCCACCGCCGCCAGAAGGCCCTGAACCGTGAGCAGAAACTCTTCTACACCAATGCCAGCCACCAGCTGAAGACGCCGCTGACGCTCATTGCCGGACCCGTAAGCCAGCTACTGCAGCGCAAAGCCGTGAAGGGCGAAGACCTGCAACTGCTGGAGATAACCGAGCGGAACATCTGCCAGATGGAGAACGTACTGTCGGACGTGCTCAAATTCGGTAAGGACACCAGCCAGCCGGCAGTCGACGACCATACGGCTCAGGGCATCATGCAACAGCAGGCAGCTGCCATCGTGGAGAAGGAACACCTCGGCATGCTGAAGCAGGAGGACACCGAGGAACTGTCGAACATCCTCATCGTCGACGACAACGCCGACATGCGCCACTATCTGCGCACCCTGTTAGCCTCGCGCTTCTATGTGCTTGAGGCCCCCGACGGGCAGAGCGGCCTGCAGCTGGCCCGCGAGAGCGTGCCCGACATCGTCATATCGGATGTGATGATGCCCGTGATGGACGGCCTGCAGTTCTGCCAGCGACTGAAGCAGGACTTCATCACCAGCCACATTCCCGTCATCCTGCTCACAGCCCGCAGCACCGAGGCCCAGCAGATGGAGGGCTACGAGCACGGTGCCGACGCCTACATGACCAAGCCCTTCCGCGCCGACCTGCTCATCAGCCGCATCGACAACCTGCTGCGCAGCCGCCAGCAGTTGCAGGCGGTGTTCAAGGGTGGACAAGCAGATGCGAAGGAGGTGAAGCTCACCACGCAGGACAAGCTCTTCATGGATCACCTGCGCGACGTGGTGAGAGAGAAGATGGCAAACCCGAAGCTGAAAATGGACGACCTGGGCGACGAACTGGGCATCAGCCGCGTGCAGCTCTATCGCAAGGTGAAGGTGCTCACGGGCCTCTCGCCAGTGGAGCTGCTGAGGGAGATGCGCTTAGAGCATGCCAAAACGCTGCTCAACAGCACCACCAAGACGGTGGCCGAGATAGGCTACGAGGTAGGCTTCACGACGCCCAGCTATTTCACCACCTGCTTTAAGAAGCAATTCGGCAAACTGCCCATGGAGTTCAGGGCAGAATGAAATACGAAAAACTATAAAGAGTCTTTCAATATTGTTACATGTAACATTATTCTTAGTCACAGAACGATAAGTTTCAGCCATTTGCGCGTTTGATCAGTACTTTTGCGGTAGTTTTTTGAAACATATCGTATTAACTAAAAACGCAAAAGCAAATGGAAAAAACAAAGAGATTCTTGCTCAGCTTCCTGGCTCTGATGTTTTGTACAATAATGTACGCGCAGACGGAGATTACAGGAACGGTGGTCGATGATTTCGGCGAAGGAGTCATCGGAGCCACGGTGAAAGAGAAGGGCACCAGCAATGGTGCCGTGACTGATTTCGACGGCAACTTCAAGGTGAAAGTGGCCAAAGGCGCCATGCTGGTCATCACCTACATCGGCTACGACCCGGTGGAGATGCCTGCCGCCAATGGCATGAAGGTGCAACTGAAGGAGAACGCCTCGCAACTGGCCGAGGTGGTGGTGACGGGTTACCAGACCCAGCGCAAGGCCGACCTGACGGGTTCGGTGGCTGTGGTGAAGACCGACGAGCTGAAGACGTCGAGCGACACCGACCCCATGCGCGCCCTGCAGGGTAAGGTGCCGGGCATGACCATCACCAGCAACGGCTCGCCTGTAGGTGCTGGTACCGTCCGCATCCGTGGCGGCGGTTCGTTCAACTCGTCGCAGGACCCCCTGTTCATCATCGACGGTGTGCCCACCACTACCAACCTGAACACGCTGAACATGAACGACATCGAGTCGATGCAGGTGCTGAAGGATGCTGCCTCGGCCTCTATCTACGGTAGCCGCGCTGCCAACGGCGTGATTATCATCACCACCCGTAGCGGCAAGAAGGGCGACAAGGTGAAGGTCGACTTCTCGGCTAACCTCACCACCCAATTCTACAACAAGCAGACCATGATGAAGCTGGCCAACACCTCGGAGTACGCCACCGCCATGGCTCAGGCTGCCATGAACGACGGACTGGACCCCGAGCAGTATGCCAACAACTACGGACTGACACTCAACGCCGCCGCCGGTAAGCAGATACAGGCATACGACCCCGCCACGGGCCAGATGCGCCAGTTCACCGTGAACGGCCTTTACGACGGCTATATGAACTCGAAGAAGACCATGCGCTTCAGCGATACCGACTGGCTCGACGAGATAAGCCGCACCGGTTTCTCGCAGAGTTACGACCTCAGCCTCTCGAACGCTACCGAGAAGGCATCGGCACTTGTCTCTTTCGGCTATAAGAAGAACAACGGCATACTGAAATACACCAACTTCGAGAGCTTCTCGGGGCGCATCAACACCAGCTACAAGGTGAACAAGATTGTCACCGTGGGCGAGAACGCCACCATCACCTACAGCGACCAGGTGGACTGTCAGCCCTTGGAGAACGCCCTGAAGATGGCTCCCACACTTCCCGTATATGAAGAGGACGGCGAAACCTTCTCAGGCCCTGTGGGTGGCATGAGCGACCGCCAGAACCCCCTGCGCGAACTCTACCACAACCGCGACAACCGTCTGAAGATGTGGCGCATCTTCGGCAATGCATACGTCAACCTGCAGCCCGTCAAGGGTCTGACGCTGCGCTCCAACTTCGGTCTCGACTACTGGTCGGAGTTCATCCACAGCGTGACCTACACCTGGCACAGCGACGTGGTGAACAACTCCACGCCGTCGGCCAACCTCGGCAACAAGAACTCCATCAAGTGGACCTGGTCGAACACCGCCAACTATAACTTCAACATCGGTGCCGACCACAACTTCATCGTCCTGGCCGGTATGGAGCTGCACCGCGATGTGGAAGAGCGCTCGAATGCCTACGCACAGATGTACGCTCTGGAGAACTACGACTACATGTGGCCCGATGCTGCCACAGGCACCCAACGTGCTGGTGGTATCCGCGAAGGTTACGCCCTCGTGTCGTTCTTCGGCAAGCTGGACTACAACTGGAAAGACCTGGTGCTCGCTTCGTTCACCATCCGCCGCGACGGCAGCTCACGTTTCGGTGAGAACAACCGCTACGGTACCTTCCCCGCCTTCACGCTGGGCTACCGTCTCTCCGAGAACCTGAAGCAGGACTGGATCAACGACCTCAAGGTGCGCGCATCATGGGGTGAGACTGGTAACCAGGCCATCTCCAACTACGCCCGCTACGGACTCTATGCAGCTACATACGGAGGCGGACGCAACGAGTCGACGGCCTACGACCTCGCCCTGCAGTACAGCGGCATCTTCCCCTCTGGTTTCCGCGCCACACAGTCGCAGAACAACAACCTGAAGTGGGAAACCACCGAGCAGTATAACTTCGGTCTCGACTTCACCCTCTTCGGCAGCTCCGTCTATGGTTCGATGGATGCCTATATCAAGAATGTGAAGGATATGCTCATCAACCCCGCCTACCTCGGCTCGATGGGTGAGGGCGGCGCATCGTGGCTCAACGGGCCCAGCCTCCGCAACTGGGGTATGGAGTTCGCCCTCGGCTATCGCGGCACCACCAACTTCGGACTGCGCTACAACGTGAACGGAAACCTCGACTTCTTCCGCCAGCGCGTGACCTACCTGCCCGAAACGACTACAGGCTCCTACGTACACACCGCCAAGGAGAACCTCGTGGAGGCCAAGAAGCCCTACGGCTCGATTGTGGGCTATGTGGTCGACGGACTGTTCCAGAATCGTGAAGAGGTGCTGGCCAGCGGTCAGGAGAACGCCCGCGTGGGTGGCCTGAAATACGCCGACCTCGACGGCAACGGCATCATCAACGAGCAGGACCAGACCTGGATTTTCAACCCCGTACCCAACTTCTCATGGGGTCTGAACATCGAACTGGGCTACAAGGACTTCGACTTCTCGATGTTCTGGCAGGGTGTCGCCGGACAGGATGTATTTAACGATCAGAAGTTCCAGACCGACTTCTACAGCATCACCGATGCCGGTTCGAACAAGGGCAACCGCATGCTCGGTGCCTGGACAACCGCCAACACTGGCAGCGATATTCCCGCTCTGACCACTAACAACGTGGGCAATGAGAACCGCGCCTCGACCTATTTCGTGGAGAACGGCTCCTACGGCAAACTGCGTCAGGTGCAGATAGGCTACAACCTGCCTGACAATCTCTTAGAGAAGGTACACATGAGCAGCGCGCGCGTCTACATTTCTGGTCACAACCTGCTCACCCTGAAGAGCAGCTCGCTGACCTGCAGCGACCCCGAGAACCCCCGCTGGATGTATCCTAACAGCACAAGCTTCTCAATAGGTATTCAAACATCATTCTAAAAGCCCCCTCTCAGGCCCTCCCTAAGGGGAGGGAATAGAAAGAAGGACTAAAAACAATAATACAAACATAGCTTCAATATGAAAAAGAATATCATAAAATTTGCAGCATACTTAGTAACTGCTCTTCCCCTCGGGGGAGTTGGAGGGGGGCTTCTCTCTTCATGCAACGATTTTATCGACGTAGAGCCGCAGGGCGTCATCAGCGAAGGACTCGCCATGAGCCAGCCCGACGAAATGGTGACTTCGGCATACGCCAAACTGGGCGACGACTGGTACACCTATCCGTTTAACCTCTGGCCATACGGCGACGTCTCCTCTGACGATGCCATGAAGGGCGGTTCGGGAACCACCGACACCGACTATCACCCCGTCGAGGTATGGTCAACGCTGACGGCTTCCACGCCGGGCGGACACATGGACGAACTGTGGTATCAGCTCTACTGCTCCATCAGCCGCTGCAACCGTGCGCTGGTCTCGCTGGCGGAATACGGCAATGCCAAGTTAGGTGAGGAGAAAACCAGAATCCGTGAGGGCGAGGTGCGCTTCCTCCGCGCTCACTTCTACTTCAAGCTGGTGCAACTGTGGTATCAGGTGCCCTGGATTGATGAGGAGGTTTACAAGAACCACTCCGAGGAGCAGACCCGCAACGACCAGTTCACCCATGAGGAGCTGATGGACAAGATCGTGGCCGACTTCAAGTTTGCATACGACGTGCTGCCGACAGAACAGAGCGAGGGCGGCCGTACCAACAAGATTGCCGCCGCTGCCTATCTGGCTAAGTGCTACCTGACAATGGCATGGGGCGACGGTTACGAGGCTTCGACCGGTGCCGGACACATCAACAACCAGTACATGCAGGAGGTGGTGAAGTACACCAACGACGTGAAGAACTCAAAGTACGGCTACTTAGAGGACTACGGCGACATCTTCCTGCCCGAGTACAAGAACTCGAAGGAGAGCGTCTTCGCCGTGCAGCACAGCGACTATCAGGACGACAACACCCTCTACGGACGCGCCAACTGGAGCAACATGCTGAACGGATGCTGGCAGATGTGGTCGTGCGGATGGGACTTCCACAAGCCTACACAGAACCTCGTCAACGCCTTCAAGACAAAGGACGGACTGCCCATGTTCAACGACTACAACAACGAGACGGCCTACCCCATCAACGGCGTGACAACAGCACAGAAATGGGATCCGCGTCTCTTCCACACCGTCGGCATGCCCACCTTCCCCTACAAATATGAGGCTGAGTACACCATGACCACCGACAACAGCCGCACACCGAACACCTATGGCTACTACGCCTCGATGAAGGAGGTGCCGCAGCGCTCGAAGGGCGAGACGTTCGACAACCCCTGGCAGGCATTCGCCATGAACGACTACGTGCTGCGCTATACTGACGTGATGCTGATGCGTGCCGAGGCACTCATCGAGACAGGGCAGCTGGAAGAAGCACGCACCATCATCAACGATATTCGCCAGCGTGCTAAGAACTCAGTGGCCAAGCACATTCAGTATGCTGCCGACCAGTGCGAGATTGCGCTCTATCCGTCATCCTACTTCTCGACCAAGGAACAGGCCCGCCAGTGCCTGCAGTGGGAGCGCCGCTTAGAGCTGGCCATGGAGAATGGCCGCTACTTCGACCTGCGCCGCTGGGGCATAGCCTCGCAGACGCTTAACAAGTTCTTTGAGAAGGAGAAGGACGTCGTCTACGACAAGCAGACCTACGCCCAGTACTACAAGGACGCACACTATACGCCCGCCAAGAACGAGTACCTCCCCTTGCCCTACAACCAGCTCTACTACGTGCCCGGACTCTACACACAGAACAAAGGATACAATTAATTGATAATTGACAATTGATAATTAAAAACAACGAAGTTATGAAAGCATTACATAAATTCCTCTTTGCTTGTTCAGTATGCTGCGGCATTGCCGCAGCCCTGACAAGCTGCCAGGACAAGGACATCGAGCGCGAGAGCATGAAACTTCAGGCTCCTGACGCCTCACAAATCAGCGGCCAACTCTCAGGCGACGACTACATCCTCACGTGGCCCGCACAGAACGCCAACATGCTTGTCACCATCTACCGCAACGGAACACTTTCGAGCAGTGAGCGCGTCAGCGGCAACAGCTTTACCCATAAGGATGTGCCCACCAACGTTCCCTTCGAGTACGTCTTCAAGCTCACCGACGGTCAGAACCTCTCTAAAGGTGTCGTCAAGACCTACACCCGCGAAGGTGCCACCAGCATCAGCGGCGTGCAAATGAGCCAGGCAGACAAGGCCGGAGGCTACGATGCCCTCGTAGAGTGGAACAAGGCTGTTGATGCCACCAGCATCAAGTTCTTTGCTACCAACGGACGTCAGACCATCAATGAGACCCTACCCGGAACAGCCACTTCCTATACGATTCCCGATGTAAAGACCGGCGACACTTGGGAAGTCTCCCTGACTGCCGTGAACGATAAGGGTACTGCTCTCTCGACCCGTTCATCGCTTCGCATCGGTAAGACTGCCATCGGCTTCCTGAGTGTCTACGCCACGCCCGAGGAACTGGTTGCCAACGGTGACGACGACGAGGCCTCGGCATGGCTCTGGCTCCACGAGACCTATCCCACGGCCCAGTTCGTGCCCTTCACCAGCATCAACGCTCCTGACGTCATCGAGCCTTTCCGCGTGCTCTTCTGGCTGCGCGACCTGGAGGGCGTAGGCGAAGCTGACGTATGGAACATACCCGCCGAAGTGGAGGCCGCCACACCCGTTATCCGCGAGTGGTATAAGCAGGGCGGAAGCCTCCTGCTCTGGAGCCATGCCACCGTCTATGCTGGCCACCTCGGACGCATCAACCTCGACGACATGAAGAGCAACGACCATGCCTTTGGCTTCGGCTTCGGCGGCATTAACAACGACGTGTGGAAGATGGCCGTAGAACTTAATCCCGACCATAGGTTCAAGAAGGATCACTCCTCGCACCCCATCTATAAGGGCCTCGAGGTGGAGACCACTCCCGACACGAAGCTCATCGCCTTCAAGGGCCCGGGTTGGACTGAGGACCACAACTGTCTGTACTTCAACCTGCCCAGCCTCTGGACCGGCATCGGCAACCAGGAAGAGGCCTGCTATACACAGTGCACTCAGACCTTCGGCATCTATCCGCTCGGCACCTGGGACAGCCAGATTTGGTGGGTGAGCCAGATGAATGTCTGGGAGGCCCAGCAGGGTAATACCGAGTTCCAGGGCACACTGCTCTGCATCGGTAACGGTGGCTGCGAGTTCTCTATGAAGAATACCGACGGTACGCCCGACAAGAGCGCTCATCCGAAGAACAATATATATCAGGATAATGTTCTGACTCTTGCTAAGAACTCTCTGGAATATCTGAAGACAAGATAACCATAGAATTGTAAGGCAAATGAAAAAGAGTCATTTCTTTTCACTCGTAATGGCAGCCGCAATGACAGCGGTTGCCATTACCGGCTGTGGCAAAGACGATGATCATAAGCAGGACTATAACCCGCTGATCGATGATCCGACGCCAGAGCAGCCCTCAACCCCAACTGATCCTCAACCCCAGAGCAACTACAGCGAACTGTATCGCCCACAGATTCATTTCACTCCCGCTAAGAACTGGATGAACGACCCCAACGGTATGGCATATGTCGATGGTACGTGGCATCTGTTCTATCAGTATAACCCGCAAGGCAATGACTGGGGAAATATGTCGTGGGGCCATGCCACCAGTACCGATTTTGTTCACTGGAAAGAGCAGGCAGTAGCCTTGATGCGCGACGATCTGGGTGATATCTTCAGTGGTTCGTGTGTCATCGACAAGGACAATACCGCTGGCTTCGGAGCCAATGCCATGGTAGCTCTTTATACCTCGGCGGGCGATGGCAAGCAACAGCAGAGCATAGCCTACAGCACTGATGGGGGCGTTAACTTTACACGTTTCTCTGGCAACCCTGTTATCAGGAACAACGACGACAATCTGCGCGACCCCAAGGTGTTCTGGCATGCCGACACCAAGCAATGGGTGATGGCACTGGCTAAAGGCATGGCCAAGGGAATTGACTTCTACACCTCGCCCGACCTGAAATCGTGGACGCATCAGAGTAAGTTCTTCACCCAGTTGTCTGGCCTCTCGGGAATGGATAACGTACAGTGGGAGTGCCCTGATCTGATTCAGTTTGGCAACAAATGGGTTCTCATTGTCAGTGTCAACCCTGGCGGCCCAGTGCTCGGTTCTGGCACCATGTACTTTGTGGGCCAGTTCGACGGTAAGGAGTTCAAGGCCGATGCCCTCGACTATCCGCTCTGGCTCG
>JAEEGH010021187.1_pt1 | contig 13444 bp, 8 predicted proteins | sample 9134181 | NCBI WGS metagenome assembly JAEEGH01 (sample SAMN16246544, study PRJNA631951) | gut metagenome | biome: gut microbiome; feature: rumen; material: DP-attached | host: Bos | place: Iran: Karaj | collected 2018-10
AAACACAGGCCATTCTATGTTAAGGGGTGCAAATTTTATTGCACCCCTTAACATGTTACACGCTCACAGTCAGGCAGTTAGCCGCCAGCGTTCAGAAAGTACCCAGGACGGCAGCCTTGGAGAGGTAGGGTTCGGCTTCGGAGGCGGTGAGGGTGCGGCCGTAGGCGTTTCGGGCCGATGAGGCACCCTCGCCCTTGGAGCCGTACTCGCGCCAGCCGGAAGTAGCAGTGGGCACTGCGGGATTCGGGGCGGGATTGCCCAGCCAGCCTTCAGAGCGGATCACGGCGTCCATGGAGCAGTTCACATACACCACGTTGTCGATGCAATCTGCCTGGCCGGCGGAGCGGGCAAGGTACATCTTGCCGCTGCCAACGCCGTCCTCTGCTGTGAGGCGGCAGTTCAGGAACACAAAGCCCTTATTGGTTGCCGACTGCACACGTGCCTGCACGATATAACCGGCAGCGCGGGAACGGATCTCGCAATCCTCGAAGAGGCACACTTCCGGATAGCCCCAGATATAGTCGCAGTGGCCTGCAATGAGGCTGTTATGCACCCACACTTTACCTTTGCAAAGGAACGTATCCTGCCAGGAAATCAGGGAGCAATTCTCCACGGTGAGCCTATGCGCACTGTTGAAGTAAATCACTTCAGCCTGACCCTTGTGGGAAGGAATGGAATATGTGTTTTCCATAGTAAGATCCTGCAGCACAAGGTTATCGCAGCTTTCCACGAGGAACAGCGAGCGACCGCCTGATTTGCCGATGGAGCGGCCCGCCGAAGGCCTGGAACTGGTGGAGCCGCCGGAACCGGTTTCGTAGGAGTCGTTGTTGGGATAGGCAATCACAACACCGCTTCGCGATGCTCCCTTGATGGTAACGTTGTTCTTGTTCCTCAGGAAAAGCAGTTCCCGGTAAGTGCCGTTAGCCACCTCAATGGTAACCGCCGCATCTTTCCCCACATTAGCGCTCACAAAACTCAGAGCCCCCTGCACGGTGCAGAAATCCCCCGAGCCATCGGCAGCAACACGCACGACATCTCCGGAAGGCTTGGCCTTGGTCGTAAAAGTAATGTCTTCAACAGCCTTACCCACAACAGATTCGTCCACCTTCACGGTATAAGTTGTGCCGTAGTCCAGAGCCTCGTTGTGGAGTTTGATTTCCAGCGCTCTGGCGCTAACACGCAGCGGAGTATAATGCACCACGCGGTACTGCCCGCTGTGAAGCGCGTCCATGAAGGTATTGTACACGTAGTCATTATTGATTGCAATCTTGCCATTATCGGCATCGGCCCCCTTGGGAATCATTGTTCCGTCGGAGAGGATGTCAACGGTGGCGATGTCGGCAAGGTCGATCCTGTCTACTTCGGTGCCATCGGCCTTCAGTATCCGGATGAGACCGGAAGTGCCAAGGACCGGAGTGCTGTCGAAGGAGATGACGATGGGCGCATCCACGCACACGGCTTCCGCCACAGGGGGTTCCTCCCCTGCCTTGCCTTCGGTTTTCGCGGAAATCTCGGTGCTGTAGGCCGATTTCTCCGCGCCCTTCACGGCACACACGGAGAATCCGTAGGTGGTGCCTTTGCTGAGCCCGCTCACGGTGACATTACGGCCGGTGGCGGAGCCTTCCTTGGCCAGCGCCCCGTCCAAAGTGAGCTTCCAGGCATATCCGGTGGCGCCTTCCACCACTTTCCACTGGAACGTGAGGGAAGTCTCCGTTGCGCCGTGAAGCACAACGTTCTGCGGCACGCCCAAAGCGGCAGGCTTCTCGGTTTCGCCTCCGGGCTTATCGCATGCAGCGGCCACAAGGACCGCTGCAGCAACAAGAAGTAAACGTCTTATCATACTTCCACAAGCTTGTACTTGGGCACCAGGGACTTCATGATAATCCAGGCCACCAGGTAGGCCAGGCCGCAGAAGCAGAACATGATGAAGTAGCCTGCGGGCTTGCCTTCGAAGCCAAGGAAGCGGAACGCGGCGCCCTGGCCTTCGGCGAAGGTGAACAGGTTACCGGCCACTTTCTGAATGATCATCGACCCAAGACCGCCGGCCATTGCGCCGATACCGGTGATGGTTGCGATGGTACTCTTGGGGAACATGTCGCCGATGGTGGAGAACAGGTTCGCGCTCCAGGCCTGATGTCCCGCACCGGCAAGGCCGATGAGGATAGCCGGCCACCAGGGGCTGTTGAAATGCACGCCCAGGGGCTGTGCAAACAGGGCCGCCAGCGGGAAGAATGCGAAGATGAGCATCGACAGCATTCGTCCGGCATACGGGTTCATGCCTTTCTTATCGACAAATATCCTGGGCAGATAGCCACCGCCGATGGAAATAACCGTCACAATGAGGTACAGGGTGAAAATGAGCCACTGGCCAAGGGGCGAAGTTGCCGGGGCGGAGAACTGGTTGCTGAAGTAGGACGGAGCCCAGAACAGGAAGAACCACCACACGCCGTCGGTGAAGAATTTGCCCACGATGAAGCTCCAGGTCTGCTTGTACTTGAAGCACTTGATGAACGGGATGGCCTTCTCTTTCGCAGCCTCTTCTGCTGCTTTGGCGGCCGCCGCGGCTTCCTCGGCATCGTCGGAATGGATATACTCCAACTCCGCTTTATTCACCTTCTTGCTCTTTTCCGGCTTCTCGTACATGAAAGCCCAGAAGAACATCCAGATGAAGCCAAGGCCGCCGATAATGATGAATGCCCATTCCCAGCCGAACTTCAAGGCCAGCGGGGGTATCAGGAGCGGAGCGGCGAGAGCGCCCACAGAGGCACCCGCGTTGAAGATGGACGTTGCGAATGCACGGTCCTTCTTGGGGAAATACTCCGCCGTTACCTTGATTGCCGCCGGGAAGTTTCCGGCTTCACCAAGTGCCAGGATTCCCCGGCACAGCAGGAACAGATATACACTGGTTGTGGATACTGCCAGGGCTATCTTGGAGCCCGCCTCCACGGCGCGCATTGCGGCAACGGAGTCAACACCCACAAGATGGGCGGTGGCCCAGCCACAGGCCGCGTGCATGCAGGCGCCTGCCGACCAAACGCCGATGGCGATGAGATATCCCTTCTTTGTGCCCATCCAGTCTACGAACTTGCCCGCGAACAGGCAGCAGATTGCGTAGAAGATGGAAAAGAAGGACGTGATGGTGCCGTAATTGGCATCGGTCCAGTGGAATTCGGGTTTGATAAACTCCTCGTAAGTGAGGGACAGCACCTGACGGTCCAGATAGTTCACGGTTGTTGCGACAAACAGCAGCGAGCATATCCACCAGCGCCAGTTAGTCATCAATTTAGTTTGTGTACTCATAGGTTACAATATTGATTTTACTGCTTCACGCATACCCTTGGCCTGAATGAGGGCAAGGTCGGCCGCCAGAAGGTCGGCAAGGCCGGGAACGGCATTAAGGTCTTCGTCCCAGATGAAGGTAGCTCCGAGAACGCCCTTGGCCACTTTGCGAACGTCGCCGCTTGCCCAGAGCTCTTTCAGAAGGTCCATGATCTTCGGATCGTCGTTGGGGACGATCTCGTCCTCTCCCCTCTTGCCGCCTTTATAATAGGTGCAGATGCCGGCAAGGCCCAGAACCAGGCCCTTGGGCAGTTCGCCCTTGCGCTCCAGATAGGTCTTCAGGCCGGGGAGGTCGCGGGTGCGGTATTTCGGGAAGGAGTTGAGCATGATGGAGGTAACGAAGTGCTTCACGAACGGGTTGCGGAAGCGCTCCAGAACGTCATTGGCAAACTTCTCCAGCTCCGGTTTGGGAAGATTCAGGGTGGGAAGAAGCTCGTCGAACATCACCTTGTGAACGAACTTGCCGATTTCGGGATCCTCGCAGCATTCCTTCACGGTGTTAAGGCCGCTAAGGTAGCCAACAGGGCTCAGAACCGTGTGCGGGCCGTTCAGAAGAGTAACCTTCCTTTCGTGGTAAGGAGCCTCGGAAGGCACGAAGAGTACGTTCAGGCCGGCCTTATCGGCAGGGAACTCCTTCGCGACCTCCTTGGGAGCCTCGATAACCCACAGGTGGAAAATCTCGGCCTTATCCAGCAGGTGGTCGTCATATCCGGCCCTTTCGCAAAGCTGTGCGGCATTGTCACGGGGATATCCGGGAACGATACGGTCTACCAGAGTGCTGTAAACGCCGCAGGCTTCTTCGAACCAGGCGCTGAAATCCGGGCCGAGGCCCCACAGGTCGATGTATTTGCGGATGCACTCCTTAAGGTGCTTGCCGTTTTCGAAAATAAGCTCGCAGGGGAAGATGATAAGGCCCTTGTCCATGGCGCCCTCGAAGTGCTCATACCTGTGGTAGAGCAGCTGCGTGAGCTTTCCGGGATAGGAACTTGCGGGCTTGTCTTCCAGCTTGCAGGAAGGGTCGAATGCGATACCAGCCTCCGTTGTGTTGGAAATCACAAAACGGATTTCAGGCTGCTCGGCCAGCTCCAGATAGGCGTTGAAATCCACATAGGGATTCAGGCCGCGGGAGACAACGTCAATCAGGTCCAGACTGTCCACGGTTTCGCCATTCAGTAGGCCCTGAAGATTGAGGTGATACAGGCCGTCCTGCTCGTTGAGCCATTCCACCATACCCTTTTCGATAGGCTGCACAATCACCACGGAACCGTTGAAATCGGTCTTTTGGTTAGTCTTCCAGATAATCCAGTCGATGAATGCGCGGAGGAAGTTGCCTTCTCCGAACTGAATAACTTTTTCAGTGTAGCGTCTTGCCTGAGGCGCTGAGGTTCGGTTTAGTCTTTCCATTTTTTATTCTGTTTCTTTAACTATTACAAGTATGACTGCCTGCTCGCTATTATCCTGCTTGAGGGTATACGTGCGGCCTTTTTCCAGAGTCTGAACGGTCCCGTGTAGCGGCTGCGCCCAGGGAGTGACGTCAAACACAATCGGGTCGATGCCACTTGAGATCAACTGCATCTTCGCACTGGTGGAAGAGGATTTACGCGCAACCGCATAGAACTCAAGCGAGGTATTGTAAGTGGCCGATGTGGTAAAGGTCACATAGCCCTTGCTATCCATCTTGATGCCCTGGGTATAGCTCACATTGTCGATAGTGAAGCTTGTCGACGAGTAATCCTTGCTGAAATCGGCCACCGATGTGCTTGCATCAAAATAGGATGCTCCGGAAACGCCGTCTTTAGTCTGCACCAGAGCCTTGTTCTGCATGCTCAGGGTATAGGTGTGGGCCGATCCGTCGTCCACGATCACGGGATCGTCCTCATCGCCCGTGTCGGGATCGGTGGGATCATCATCCGTGCCGTTGAAATCGGTTATTCCACCGTTATTCACCTCAATGGGGGCCGATGTGTACCCGAGCTTGCCATAACCCGCTCCGGCCTTCACCACCGACGGAACATCCTCGGCAGCAGTGACGGTGTAGGAATATGAGGGCTTGAAATCGGCATAAGTGAGAGGAGTAATGGTGCTTCCGTTGTATGCGGTGAACTTTACGTTCGAGAACGGATACGGGTCGGATGCGTTGTCCGGCTTGTTCACGTAAACGTTCTGCGTGGGATACAGATAGCCCGCCACGGAACCCGTGAGGTTGGACACCCAGCTGCTGCCGCTCTGCTTTGCGGGATAGGTGCAGATGTCGGCAGGCAGGCGCACGCCGTCGAAGTAGTTGTATTCCACAAGCACTTTGGCGCCATAGGCAGAGCCCACGCCATAAGTTGTGCAGCCGTCGAAGAGGTTGTTGTACACATGGGCGCGGCCGAAACGCACGCGGGGATGACGGGAACTGGAACCGTCGAACCAGTTGTGATGGAAGGTCGCGGTAATCGCAGCATCGCCGCTGGCGCTGTTGGAGTGGCCCACGAGGCAACTCTTCTGCGTCTTGATATAGCGGCACCAGCTAACTGTAACGTTCTTTGAGCCGTGGGTTACATCGGTGGAGCCGTCTTCGTAGTCCTTAGTCTGATTCAGGGACGTGAAGGTGCAGTGGTCCACCCATACGCCGTCGCAATTCTGCATCGACACGGCATCGGCCCCATTGTTGGCCTTGGGCTGCTGGAAGTTGATATTCCTTATAATAATATTGCTGGCGCGGACGCAGAATATGCCGATACGGTCCATCACGAAATCGTCCGTGCCGATAAAGCTGAGGTTCGATACGTCCTTCACGTCGAACCAGGGATGGGCTTCGGAGAAGTCGCGTCCGTCGGTGGGAACGAAAGTTCCGCTGAGCCAGATGGTAACTGGCGTGTGGTCGCCGTTCTTCTCGCTCTTGGTGCGGGCCAGGAGCCAGGTCTGGAGGGCCTTGCCGCTGTTGAAGTGCAGCACGGTGCCGTTGGCTCCGCCTGTTACGCCTGCAGCATAGCCTGTGAGCTGGTCAATGGCCACATCGCCCACGGTGGGCGGGTTCGGACACTCAAGTTCCGAGCCTTCGCCGGGAACGGGAGGATTGTCCGGATTATCTCCGCCTCCGGGGTTGTCGCCACCGCCGGGATTATCGCCTGGCTGTTCGGGCTCTCCGCCGGGTACCCACTTCATGGAGTAAACGTTTATGCCGCTTCCCATGGAATAGACATATACCAGGTCGCCATCGGCCGCATCTACCGCAACGGAAACGGTCTTGGAATCCGATGCCTTTCCGGGAAGCACATAGCCTTCCTCCGTAATGGGATTGCCGTTGATCGCGATGTTTATTGAGCGTTCAGCATCACCGCTGGAACGGCCGATGAGAGTAAGTGCTCCGGGGCCGTTTACGCAGAATATCAGGTTGTTACGCTTGCCGATGACACCCGTTCCGCCAAACTGTACACGCGACATCTTGGTGCCGGAAGTATATGCGGTTTCGTTGCTCTTGAACTTGAATTTGCCGTAGGTAATCTTGGTCTCTCCGGTAGTTTCGTCAACGCCTTCGGTCTGACCGGCAAGATAGCCGAGCCCGGTGTCGATGAAGTTTTCTCCGTCGGGCGATATCCATTCGGTTTGGCCTGAAGCGTTCGTGTTGATAAGAGCGTCAAAGACGCTTCCAGCCCATGTGGTGGTTTGGGTGAGCTTTGGCAGCTGCCCGCCGAAAGGATCCTCAACCACAACAACAGGCTTCTCGGCCGCGAACTGAATCACGGTAACCTTGTCCATGCCGCTATCGTTGGTGAAAGTGATTTCGCCGCGGCGCTCCTCGTATGCCTCATTGGGAAGCACCTCAAAAGACATCACGCTCTCGATCAGGGCCCTGACGGTTGGAGTGGGAACGATCCAGTCCTTGGCGTCATCGGCCACCGTTGCAGTTATGTCGGAAGTGCCCTTGAGGTTGATCAGGATGGTGCCGCCGGCAGCGAGCACCTCGTACTCCTTGTCGGCAATAATCAGTGCGCCCTTATGCATCTGGGTAACGGTGAGCGTCTTCGAAGCATTCTCACAGATAATCGTGATTTCCGCCGTGCGCGCATCGTACTCCTCGATGGGAGCGGCAGTAACCGTAAGTGTCTGATGCCCAGCTTCTCCGGAAGTGGCGGAAAGCTCTGCCCATGGTTTAGACGAGGTGGCCGTCCACGCCTTAGTAGCCTTGAACGTGAACGTAGCGGTACCGCCTTCGTCAGAAACCGCAGCCGTAGCCTCGCAGGTGAGTGTTACCTCACCCGCGGGCTCCGGTTCAGGTTCCGGCTCAGGCTTCTCCTTACAGCCTGCAAACAGCAGGGCGGCAAGGGCTGCAAGAATAATATTAATGCGTTTCAGTATCATTTTTCTACTTCTTCAACAATAACATAGAAGAGACCAACTTCTCCTGATTTACCAAATGAGTAGGATGTACCTTCACTCAGACTGATGACACCGGAATCAATTAAATCGGCTTTTCCGTCTGTCCATGTCAGAGAGTAATCTGTACCGTTAAACTTCATTGTCGCAGTAGTATTTGTATTTCTACTTGCGCTATAGAATCGAACAGTGGAAGTAAAACCGGTTCTAGTTGTAAAACTCACATTATTGCTGCTGTCAATCTTCTTGGCATAGGTAATTACATTTCCGCCAATAGTGTAACTATCAACCCCAAAATAAGGTTTGGAGCCGGAAGCAGCACATTTCAGTGTAGAGGAACCGGATACTGTGAAATATGAACCTGCCACACCATCTGCGGTTTGGGCATCTCCTCCTGAGGAATTCAGGCAGAAAATATAGGTATGCTCTTCCGGAGCCAGACTTCCGCCAGAAGGAGCTTGCTTAATAACCACATCCTTAGTCACTGTCTCCGCAGGACTATTGTATGTATAAGTCAGGCGGACAGTAGCTGTTTTTGCAGTAGCTTCAGTATTCGCATCGCAGGTGAATGTGATGGAACCGGAAGAAGGTGTACCGAGTACCAGGCTGGAGATTGTACTGGTACCCTGGATTGCTGCAGTCAAAACGCCGCCTGTCACTTCATTATCCACTGTATAGGTTATCGTACCGGCCTCATCTGTAGCCTCTATATTAACATTAGAAGCGTTAATCACAGGAGGAATAACAGGAATAGAAGGGCTTCCGAAGTCATATAGTTTACCTATTTCCAGTTTATCATCGGCCATAGAGGTGCTGGTCCTGCTTTTTTCAACGCCATTGTGAGTATAGGTAATGGTAACGCTGGTCATTTTGTTAGCCGTATTGGGAATAGCGCAAAGGTAGTAATATGAACCTTTCACAAATGTTCCCACAGCTTTGAGTTCAGCTGTACCGCTATTATTCGTGGTAATGGCGCCATTTTCTGTAGAATAAACAGGGCGTTTCTGCGCGGCATTCTTGCCGAAAGTGATTTTTAATGCAGTGATATTATCATCAGGAATCTGAACTCCAAGATATGCAACTCCATGAGTGAATGTCAGATTTCCATCGGCATCTGCCTTTGCAGTCATAATACCCAAAGAGGGATCAAAACCACCTTCAACTGCAGCCTGTTCATTCACAGTCAGTCCGGAATTCACTTCAAGAGATGCAGGTAGCGATGCCGTCTTGATTGCTATGGTAGAAGGATAAAAAGCGAAGTACTGGGTATGGGTGCCCATTGTCTGTCCTTCTTCAATCTCAAATACGGCACTCTTTGTTCCCTGGCCGGATTTGATAGTGAAAATTGCCTGTTGTACATCCTGCCCTTCCGTATATCCAATAACACGAATCTTATCTCCGGCAGCCCAAAGGATACTGGGACGTGCCATGGTTGTTTTGGTGAGAGGTGACTCAGGCATTGAAGCCGTAAACGTGGTTATTCCGTTATCTCTGGTTTCGGCATTATTAATATCTTCGACCTTATTGCAGGAGAAAAGTGATACAGCGCATAAAGCGAGTACAATATAAGTAAGTCTCTTCATAGCACAATCCTCCTTAACTCCAAATTGCTGATGAATAATCGACCTCCTCCAAATCTTCTGTAGAGGAATTTCCGGTTGTTCCGCCGGGGATGCCGCCTGTGGCGACAAAATTTGCCTCTGTGCGGATTGTAATCTCTTCCGCGCAGGGCGTTTCGTAAAATAGTTTTAGTTTCATAATATGTGTATTTTGTTTTTTAGATTTCTCGACAAGCTCGAAATGACAATGGGTTGCTCGAAATGACAAGGGCTACAACGTAACTCCTTGTTTAAAGATGGCGATTTCGCGGTAGCCGCTTTCTTCGCTGCGGACGGGGCGGCCGGAGGCGACGTCAAGGACAAAGTCGATGAAGCGGCGGGAGACCGTTTCCATGGGCTCGTCCTGGGCCAGAACGCCGGCGTTGAAATCTATCCAGTTGGACTTGTTCAGCGCAAGAGGCGTATTGGTGGATATCTTCGCCGTGGGCACGAAAGTGCCGAAGGGAGTTCCGCGGCCTGTTGTGAAAAGCACAATCTGGCAGCCGGAGGCGGCAAGAGCCGTGGAGGCAACGAGGTCGTTCCCGGGGGCCGATAAGAGATTGAGCCCCTTGACGGACAGCCTCTCGCCATACTTCAGGACGCCGCGCACGAGGGAGCCGCCGCATTTCTGCGTGCAGCCCAGGGACTTTTCTTCCAGCGTGGAGATTCCGCCCGCCTTGTTTCCCGGCGAGGGATTCTCGTAAACGGGCATGCCCTGCTTCATGAAGTATTCCTTGAAATCGTTTATAAGGTGAACCGTCTTGTCGAACGTTGCTTCGTCCTGGCAACGGTTCATAAGGATGGTCTCAGCGCCGAACATTTCCGGAACCTCGGTAAGAACAGTCGTTCCCCCCTGCTCCACAATCCAGTCTGAGAAAACGCCCAGAAGCGGATTTGCGGTAATGCCGCTGAGGCCATCGCTGCCGCCACACTTGAGTCCCACACGAAGCTCACTCACAGGCACGTCCTCGCGGACATCCTTGCTGGCCACCTCGTATATCTCGCGCAGCAGTTGCAGGCCGTATTCCACCTCATCGCTCACCTTCTGGGTGACGAACATCTTCACGCGGCTCTCGTCCACGGGGCCGACCAGCTCGCGGAACGCATCCAACTGGTTGTTCTCGCAGCCAAGGCTCACCACCAGAACGCCGCCGGCGTTGGGATGGTGCACCATATCGGCCAGGATAGTGCGGGTGTTCTCGTGGTCGCCGCCCAGCTGCGAACAGCCATAATTGTGCGGGAACGCCACGATTGCATCAACAGAAGATTTCTCGACTTCGCTCGAAATGACAGTTTTGTCATCTCGACCAAACGAAGTGCGCGGAGAGATCTCATTTTTGAACCGATCGACTATTTGCTGGCAGATTCCGTTCACACAACCAACGGTAGGAATCACCCAAATTTGATTGCGGATGCCCACCTGGCCATCGGCGCGGCGATAGCCTTGGAACGTTAGAGATTTCTCCACGCGGCCTTCGGCCTTGGTCGAAATGACAGAAGTCTCCGACGGCGCCGAAACCGGCTCATACTTATACTCCAGAAGGCCATCGAGGTTGGTTTTGATGCACGTGTGGTCCACCATGGAGCCGGCAGGGGCGTCCTTTGTAACGTGGCCGATAGGATAGCCGTACTTGATTACGTTGTCGCCTGCCTTAAGCGCGGAAAGCACAATCTTGTGGCCGCGGGGCACATCCCCAAGAAGGGTTACCCCCTCAACCACCTCGCCTTTGGAGAGGTCTTCAAGGGCGACGGCAACGTTATCGGCAGGATTGATTTTGATATATTTCATGAGATTTTAGCTGAAGCTATCTTTCGTAAACTCAGGTCTCGACAAGCTCGAAATGACAACTAAAAATTAAAATAATTTTTGGCGTTGTTGTAGGAAATATCCTCCACCATCTTGCCGATGGTGTCCAGTTCGCTCGCGGGCAGTTTGCCTTCCTCAACGTCCTTGCCAAGGACATCGCAGAGGATGCGGCGGAAATACTCGTGGCGGGGATAGGAGATGAAGGAGCGGCTGTCCGTGAGCATGCCCACGAAGCGCGAAAGCAGGCCGAGGACGCTCAGGGCGTCTATCTGCTTGCGCATGCCGTTCTCCTGATCCAGGAACCACCAGCCGCTGCCGAACTGCATCTTGCCGGGGAATGTGCCGTCGTTGAAGGTATAGGCCATCGTGGTCATGACCTCGTTGTCCTTGGGATTGAGGCAATAGAGGATGGTCTTGGCGAGTTTGTCCTCGGAAGCCAGGCGGTCGAAGAACTTGTGACCTGCGGCTGCGGTGGGAAGGTCGTGGATGGCGTCGTAGCCGGTATCCAGGCCCACAAGGCCGAACATCTTGCTGTTGTTGTTGCGGATAGCGCCCACGTGGAACTGCTGGGCCCAGCCGGCCTCGGCGTCCATGACTGCCATGTCGTGCAGGAAAGCGCTGCGGAACTTGTTCAGCTCCACTTCCGAAGGCCTCTTGCCAAGGAGCACAAGTTTGAAGATAGCTTCGATTTCGATCTGCTTGTAATCGGCGGCATAGAAGGTCTCCAGGCCGTGGTCGCTGAGTTTGCAGCCCATGAAGGCGAAGAAGTCGTGACGGATCTTCAGGGCTTCGATAAGGTCGGCATAAGAGTCGATTTCCTTGTTCGCAGCCTCGCCCAGCTTCTTCAGATATTCCTTGTAAGAGGCGGGATCCTCGATTGCCATAGCCTTGTCCGGGCGCCATGCGGGGATGACCTTGGTGCCGAAAGGCTTGTCCAGGATCATCTTGTGGTAGCGGAGGTCGTCGGCAGGGTCGTCGGTCGTGCAAACCACCTCCACTCCGAACTTGCGGATGAGGGCCTGGCCGCGGAATTCCTCCGTCGCGAGCTTTGCATTGCACTCCTCGAAAATCTCACGCGCGGTGGCGGGGCACAGAAGTTTGTCGATGCCGAAAACGCGGCTCAGCTCCAGGTGAGTCCAGTGATAAAGCGGGTTCCTCATGGTGTAGGGAACGGTTTCCGCCCACTTCTGGAAGGTTTCCCAGGCGCTGTACTTGCCGCCGGTGAGATACGCCTCGTCCACGCCGTTCGCGCGCATTGCGCGCCATTTATAATGGTCGCCATAATGGCCGTCTACCAGCCAGAGCTGGGTAATGTCGCGGAACTGGATATTCTCCGCAATCTGCTGCGGCACCAGGTGGCAATGATAGTCGATGATGGGCATGTGCTCTGCATGCTCGTGATAAAGCTTCTGCGCAGTCTTGGTCTGCAGCATGAAATCCTTGTGAATGAATGACATATATCTTTTATTTTAGATTTCTCGACAAGTTCTAAATGACAAATGGAAGTGAGTCGGGGTATCACCCCCGGCTCACTTAAAAAGGGTTACTTGCTGTGGAATTCAATCTTGTAGAATGCCAGGCCGTTGGTAACGGTGTAAACCGCAACTTCGCCAGCCTCAACTTCAAATTCCATAACTTCAGGACTCGTGGCGCCAACCTTGCAGACTGTGGTCTGCTCCGTGCCGCTGGCATCCTTGACGGCAACCGCGCGGCCATCGGTAGCGGGATCGTTACCGGTGTTGGACACGGTGATGGAAACCGTACCTGCCACACCAACCGTGAACTTGAACACGCGGTCGTTGTTGGCATAGTTGGATTTACCGCCGAACTGGATGTAATACCAGGTTTGGTCGCCAATCGTACGCTTGTTCCACTTGCTCTTGGAGGTGCTGTTGAACTTGAGGTTGTTAACCTCGGACGACCAGTTCGTGATATCGGAACCGGCAGTTCCCTTGGCAGCAAGTTCTTCCACCCAGTCGGCATCCGAGAAGTTCCAGACATGGTCTTCCTTCACCGGGCCGCCGCCTACGATTTCCTTGTAGTCGAACTTGAGCTGATAGAATGCCAGACCGTTGGTAACGGTGTAAACCGCAACTTCGCCAGCCTCAACTTCAAATTCCATAACTTCAGGACTTGCAGCGCCAACCTTGCAGACTGTGGTCTGTTCCGTACCGCTGGCATCCCTGACGGCAACTGCGCGGCCATCGGTAGCGGGATCGTTACCGGTATTGGACACAGTAACATACAACTTGCCGGCTGCAGGTGCTGTGAACTTGAACACGCGGTCGTTGTTGGCATAGTTGGATTTACCGCCGAACTGGATGTAATACCAGGTTTG
>JAEEGH010021188.1_pt1 | contig 13443 bp, 17 predicted proteins | sample 9134181 | NCBI WGS metagenome assembly JAEEGH01 (sample SAMN16246544, study PRJNA631951) | gut metagenome | biome: gut microbiome; feature: rumen; material: DP-attached | host: Bos | place: Iran: Karaj | collected 2018-10
AAGTAAGTCGCCGTGTCCAGGTCGTGACCTGTAAACACGTAGAGACGGTCACCCGATACTACAGGAGCCGGGTCGGGATTGAACATGTGGTTGTTTACACGCTTTTGCGCTTGCAATGTAATGGCCAACAACAGCGTGATGGCTGCGAGAATGGTTCTATTCATATCTTACTAACTTTTTTTATTACTTTACCAGTTCTCATAGGGAATGATGGCTGCGAGCTTACCAACCATGCGGCTGTGGATGTCCGCAGTCAGGAAATCATACGAGTCACCCTGTTCCTCCGGAAGTGCAGCAGCAAGTGCCTGGCGGGCTTTCAGCCATCTTGAGAATGTGGACTTCAAAGTGTTCACACGGTCAGCAACAAGGGTGTCGCTGGGAATGCGGTCAGTATCACCCATCTTCTTCAAATCATCAATGTCCTCTGGAACAGAATTATCGGCAATCCACTGTTCCCATTCCTTGGTAGTAACGGTCTTGCCCTTCTGCTGGTATGGCTTGCTGTTTAGGATGATGTCGCGTTCCACTTCCAACTCAGCACGACGATTGCTTGACAAGTTCTCCCGATAGCCCTCGATTTCCATAGGTTTCATACTATACCATTCCTGTCTGTATGACACCTCATCCCATAAAGTGAAACGGGCGCTATTCAGGTCATGCCATGCCTCGTATTCCTCCTGTGCTAATGGTCTGATGTCAGACGGCACGGCCTGAATCCACTGACAGTATGCCTCGATAGTGCGGTAATAATCTATCGACGAATGAATATAGCACTGGAAATTTATTTCGCTTTGTGAGTCTGAAGAGTATTTATCAGCCACCCGTTTGATTTCGTTGAGTACAGAGTCTATGGGGAGAGACGGAACTTCCACGCGGAACGTGTCGAGAACGGCATTGACTGCCATAGCCCATTGTAGCTTAGATTCGGCATCGCCACTTATTGCCACATAGTGCATACGCATAAAACGGTTGGCCAAACGCATGGCAGCCTTGTCGCGAGGCGTGGCAATCGAGTCATTGTAGAGAAAGAGCCGGTCTTCAAGTTCATGAACCTCCGCCAGTTCCAGGAAATCGTTCATTGAGATATGATCTTTCAGCACAGCGTTTTCGATATAGGCAATGCTGTCCTCGCCAGTATAACCTTCTGGTACAGTAACTGTATCACGAGGATTGATGTCATCAGAACCAGATGCAGAGCGTCCACCACAAGCGGACAGCATCGATATACAGAGTGTAATCAGAGAGAAAAATAAGACGGATTTCTTCATAACGTACGATTCATATTTCATCATAAACATAGCTATTTTGAGAAGCCTAAGAACTCTTTGATGCGAGGGTCGCGTTCAAGATCGGCCCTGCCCACATAAAAAGAGCCGGGGGTATCCAGATCGAGATACTTGTCAAGAAACTCTTCCCAATGACATAATGATAGTCATCCCCCACTTTCTCGATACCGTAATAGGTTTGTTCCAGTATCATGTCCCTCGTTGCCCAGGGAAAGTCAGCCTTCATCTGCTCGAACGCCTTGTCGATATAGGCATTCAAATCATAGCCGTATGGAAACTTCTCGCTCATAACATTTTGGGTTATAGTATATCATTTCACGGGTGCAAAGATAAGAAAAAAAACATAAGAAAAGAACAAGAAAGAAGAATAATGCGCAAAAATGTGTCTTTTACGCCCACTTGTACTGGCCAGTTGTATAAATATCATTAAAGACGTTGTTCTGTTTGCAGAATTCTTGTTTATTTTGAGTAACTTTGCACTCCAATTTTAAGGTAAAAATATATATGGCAAAAGTCAGAAACGAAATAGAGCAAAAGGCATACGATCTTCTGAATAAGATTCCAGCCATTGAATGCGACACTGTCACAACCCGCCCTTATTACAAAGACAATCGCACTGCAAAGTTCCGGATATGCGAGATCAACGGAGAGCTGTGGGTGCCCCTTGTTGATTTGAGCTATGGCACACCACGCCTCGCACAAATACACAATCTTAGGAAGACAGGTAATCTGACTAACAATGACCTGCTTCCACTTAGGACAGGGAACAGACTCTGCTGGTTCATCCGGAAAAGCGCTATTGAACGTTTTCAGGGCAATTTGGAGAAGATCATAAATTGGGACTTGGGCATCGAACTATTACGTGCCGTCATCGACACGCTCTCAAACGAACATACCAAGGCGTCAAAATCCATCACCTTCTCAAAAGAAGAACTTGAGCATATCCACAGAAACTATGAGGAGCGGGTAAGACTTGAAGCAGAGAACAGGGAGATGAAACGTCAACAGCGGATGCAGTTTAATGAAGCAGAAGATGAACGTCAGAACAAGCAGTTCACTATGGATGATGCCAAGGATGCCTATCTGAAAAAACTCTTCTCTTCTACTGAAGAGGAAATGCAGGAGGCAATGGGAGCCATGAAGGACATCGATGTGCTTGCAGGGCAGATCGTAGGTCTCTGCATGGACTGGGTGAAACATACTGGCAACAAAGGCGGTGACTGGGGAAACGGCCTTGTCATGGGACTCTCCAAGGCGACCTCATACCTTCTGATAGCCCTTGACAAGCAAGGAATCAAGAAAGAAGGCCAGCCATCCATCATCGAATTCTATCAAGCCATGTTACCACTCTGTCTGGAGATTGCCAAGAACGATATCGAGCAGAAAGAGGCTGCTGACCGTGATAAGAAAGCCAAGGAAGGTTATAATTAAACAAAAGACGAGCAGGAATGACAATTAACGGAATGGACTTCGATGACTATATGGAGTCCCTGAAGAACCAGAAAGGCGTTGACCATCTGGAGCATGTGACAGGCTGGTCAGAATCCGGCCATTGCCACAACTGCTACCATGACAGTTCCATAAACGGGATCTTTGGTGACTTCAAACTGCGTGATGGCAGTCTGATCCTCAATCGGGACGGCAAAAAGGCTATCCTCATCGGCAGACTCATCGAGCGCAAGAACGGAGTGTGGTATTGTGACGGCACTCAGGTTGAGATTTAATAATAGGAGTATTTACAGATAGACAACATAAACAATGGCAAAAGACGATTTAAAGAAAGTCAAGGAAGACATCAAGAAACTTATTGATGAGAACAAGGAAGTGTACACAGGCATGGAATATGCAGCTGACTGGATAGAATTGCTGAACGACAAGCTGGAGCATGCCGTCCATGATGCCATCAAGCAATACCCCAAGGATAAGGACACCATGTTGGAATCCCTGACCTTCGGATTGGCACATTTCACTTGCAAGACCTTTGAAAGGCTCGAACGCGGAGGAGTCAATGCCAAGAATGAACACAGCCTTTATGAGGTATACACGGAAGTCCTCCTGCCTGCAGCCAGAGCAGTTGTCAAACAGGAAATGGACAGCAAAGAGAAGAACGACGAAGAAGAGGAAAACTTTCGCCGTGCCGTTATGGCAGACCTTCTCAACTCCGAGCTCTCCATTGACGAGATTATCGACAAGCATTTCAATAAAGACATGCCCAGCAGGAAACGTAAAGAGTTAGTCAAGATGCTGACAACCATCAAGGAAAAGGCCATCAAGACAATGGAAGACAATGCAAACTGATTATAAACAATAAAAGATACCCAATTATGGCAGATTTTGGCAACATATATATTGGAGGCAAGCACTTCACTTCCCTTCAGGAAGCAATAGAGTACAAGAAACAGCATCCCGAATGGGACGGCATCGGACAGATTATCGATCGTGTCGGTCCGGGAGAGTCCGTTTCGTTTACCTCTGGCAAACAGAAGATTACCCTCTCCGATACCCCTAATGAAAAAGACAAAGAGAAGAACAAGGACGAAGAGCCTAAGCGTCGTAACGTCCATTTCGGCTCCTTTAACATCAAGAACGACTTCTCAGGAGAGCATATAACCTACGGTAAGGGAACCACAGCCGTCAAGACCAGCAAGAGGCATATCGTCATCAGCAATAACAGCTCAGTGACGGTTAACCGTGGCGGCAAAACCTATGAGCTGCGCGGCGGCAGGCTGGAAAAGATCGACGGTCGATGGTACCGTGACGGCCAGCCTGTTGACTGGAGCGAGCTTGGAGGCGAGTATGAAGAGCAGGACGTGGTCAGCATCACCATCAACGGTGACGTTCAGGAATTGACAACGACCACCGGCAATGTAACGGTCAATGGTGACGTGAATGTGGTCAAGACAGGTACGGGCGATGTCCACTGCGACAATGCCGTCAAGGTATCAACAGGAACAGGTGACGTACACTGCGATACCATCACCGGCTCCGTTTCTACAGGTATGGGAAATATCTATCACAACAAATAGAAACAAATAGCAATGTCCAATCAGAACAATTCATTTCAGAGTCAATTTGTTCCCGCAGAAAAGCCATATACCGTTTACGCTTTCGTTTGGGGAGGCGAAAACACAACTGTTGCACAGCTTATAGGAACGATGGTTACCGGAACAATGGATGAAAAGGGGAATGTCAAATACACCACTAATGCTGTGTATCGTTGCCCAAGTGACAGAATGCTGGCTTTTGAGCATTGCTTTATTGAAGGCCACACCGACGAGATTACAACAAATGACACATACCTGCTTGGTCGTGTAGGCGATACAGTAGGCATGGAAGCACTTAGTCAGGTGTCATGGTTAGAGCAATATGAAGCGAACGATGACTTTATTCTCAATTATTCCGTCAAGTTGATTAAGGCTGCCGGATTAACTCTTGGTAAGTGAATTATCAATACTTCACACCCATATTGTAAAGGATGAAGCTGTAGATATCTGCCTGCTCCTCCAGCACCTTGGCAAGCGGCTTACCGCCACCATGACCCGCCTTGGTGTCGATGCGGATGAGGACGGGCTGAGGTCCTGCCTGACAGGCCTGTAAAGTAGCTGCAAACTTAAATGAATGGGCTGGTACCACGCGGTCATCATGATCGGCTGTCGTCACAAGTGTGGCCGGATAGGTGGTGCCAGGCTTCAGGTTATGCAGCGGTGAGTAGCCTTTCAGATACTCGAACATCTCCTTGGAGTCATCACTGGTGCCGTAGTCGCTGGCCCAGTTCCAGCCGATGGTGAACTTATGATAGCGCAGCATATCCATCACACCCACCTGAGGAATCGCCACCTTGAAAAGCTCAGGACGCTGCGTCATGCAGGCACCCACCAGCAAACCACCATTAGAGCCGCCCACAATCGCCAGTTTCTCCTTGCTGGTATAACCCTCACGGATCAGATATTCTGCCGCACCGATAAAGTCGTCAAACACGTTCTGCTTCTGCATCTTCGTACCAGCCAGATGCCACTCCTCACCATACTCATTACCACCACGCAGGTTCACCTGGGCATAGATGCCGCCCTTCTCAAGGAATGGGATGCGATTGGCAGAGAAATAGGGCGTCAGTGAGATATTGAAACCGCCGTAGCCATAGAGATACACGGGGTTCTTGCCGTTAAGCTTCATACCTTTCTTATAAGTAATGAACATGGGGATACGCGTGCCGTCCTTACTCTCAAAGAACAGCTGACGGCTCTCATAGTCCTGCAAGCGGAACTTCACACTGGGCTGCGTATAGAGCGTACTCTTGTTGGTAGCCATATCGTAACGATACACGGTGCCAGGCTGTGTGAACGAGGTGAAGGTATAGAAGCATTCTGGCTCCTTCTCATCACCCGTAAAGCCGACACTACCCACCGTCGGCAGTTTCACCTCATGGCGCATTTGGCCGTCGAGACCATAGACGAACGCATGATCACAGGCATCCTGTGAATACGTCAGCACCAGCTGGCGCCCGATCACTGCCACCCCACTCAGCACGTTCTGCTGCTCAGGAACCAGCACCTGCCAGTCGTTCACACCAGGCTGATGGATGTCGGCTGTCATGATACAGCCCTTCGGCGCACCGAAGTTAGTATAGAGATACAGACAGTCGCCCTCGGCATAGAGCGGCTCATACTGGAAGTCCATGTTGTTGGTCATCTGGATAAACACGGCATCCTTCTTCCGCAAGTCTCTCACATAGAGATTGTTGCCCGCACCGGCACCCGACTCGACGAGATACATCAGCGTCTCGTCGTCGTTCACATCTATGCTGTAGAAACGCATTGGTTCGGCAGGGTTCTGATAGAACAACACATCCTCGCTCTGAGGCGTACCGATCTTGTGATAGTAGATCTTCATACCAGCATTCACATTCGAGAACTCCTTGCCCTCCGTAGGTCTGTCATAGGCACTATAGTAGAAGCCATCGCCCAGCCATGAGGCCCCCGAGAATTTCGTCCACTCAATATGGTCGTTGGTGAGCTGCCCCGTCTGCAGGTCGATCACGAAAAACTCCTGCCAGTCGGAGCCGCTACGAGAGATGCCATAGGCAGCCCATCGCCCGTTGTGCGAGAAACTCAGAGCCTTCAGTGCCACCGTTCCGTCACTGCTCAGTTGGTTGGGATCCAGGAATACGCGTGCCTCACCGTCGAGCTGATCCTTCACATAGATCACACTCTGGTTCTGCAACCCGTCGTTACGTGAGAAATACCACTTGCCGTGATGCTTTCTCGGTGCACCGATCTTCTCGTAACTCGACAACTCGGTGAGTCGTTTCAGCAGCTTGTCCCTAAAGGGAATCTTCTGCAGATAAGCGTCAGTCACCTTGTTTTCGGCCTCTACCCAGGCTGCCGTCTGTGCACTGGTGTCGTTCTCCAGCCAACGGTAGGGGTCGCTTACTTTCACACCGAAGTATTCATCCACGGTGCCGTCTTTCTCAGCCTTGGGGTACTGCAGCCCCTGAGCCTGCATCATCGATGTGGCCATCATTGCCATACTCATCAATACGATTTTCTTCATGTTTATATGAAAATAATAGTTAGAAATCCAAAATTCTGCCACAAAAATACATATTTATTACCAAATATCCACAGAAATTACTATCTTTGCAACAAAGTTTAAGTTTTCTAATAACCAACAAGCGTATGAGTAATACTCCAACTCCCCACATCGGGGCAAAACTTGGCGACATTGCCGAGACAGTAATCATGGCGGGTGATCCGCTACGTGTGAAACTGATGGCCGAGAAGTTCCTCGACAATGCAGTGCAGTTTAATAATGTTCGTGGCATGCTGGGTTATACCGGCACCTACAAGGGAAAGCGTGTCAGCGTGATGGGACACGGTATGGGTATGCCCTCTATCGGCATCTATACCTACGAGCTCTACAACTTCTACGGTGTGAAGACCATCATCCGTGTGGGCTCCGCTGGTTCCATCAACCACGATCTCCACATCGGCGATCTCGCCATCGCCATGGGTGCCTGCACCAACAGCCGCTATGCCGACCAGTATGAGCTGCCTGGCACATTCGCACCCATCGCCGACTTCGGTCTGATCCGCAAGGCCGTTGAAGCCTGCGAGCAGATGGGCTATCACTACAAGGTGGGCAACGTGTTCTCGTCAGATGTATTCTACAATGAGAATGCCCACAACGAGAAGTGGATCAACATGGGAGTGCTGGCAGTAGAGATGGAGATTGCGGCCCTCTACATGAATGCCGCCCGTTCAGGCAATCGAGCCTTGGGCATCTGCACCATCTCCGACCACATCCTCACAGGTGAAGTCACCACCGCCGAAGAGCGCCAGAACAACTTCACCCACATGATGGACGTCGCCTTCTCGCTGATCTAAAAATCTAAAGAAAAACTCTCTGCCAACACAGTAGAGAGTTTTCTTTTATCTTTGGTTATCATAGGGACTTCATTACATACTTTGGCGAATCGCCATATTTGTTGGCATATGGTTCACTATCCATACAATAGAATATAAACAAGATTAGCTTATAGATCAATATGAAGACCCATAATGCCAAGTACTTAATTATAAATCCCCATATGACTGATTGTGCCTGACTGCTGGAGTCGTTGATCACAAGTATGATCAAATCATATAAAAAGAACGAAACGACAATAGTTTGCAGAATGGCACATATCCCCCACCACCATCCACTCTTTCCTACGTCATGAAGACGACGAATCTTGAGAGGGATAGCAAGCAGACTCAATATTGTGCCGATAAATGGCGTAAGAAATACATTAACCAGATAAACTACTCCCATAGTCCACCAAAACTCTGAACGACGTGAACGACCAGAAATCTTAAAGATATCGTTTGTAGCCTTGTTGGTCGCTTCTGAGAATGTAAGCGAAGGTGTTGCAATCATCTGTCCCATATTTAAAACTTTAATTCATCTACTTAACGGTTTTATGTTGCAAAGATAAAACAAACAATCCATTCCTCCAAACTTCTATGCTAAAAAAAACATATTTACGACGCGATTAAATCTCTTTCCACCCACTCTGTCGCAATCTTCTTCCCCTGTCGCAACAACTACGACAAGAATCCGGCTAATTTCTTGGAATCAGCACAAAATCGCCATACCTTTGCAGCAGGAATTGATTTTCATACGATATTTTGTTCATTTTTGCTGAAAATATGGTTTTTAGTTATTGGTTATTTGGTTAGAAATGAAAAAGGCTCGTCGCTGCGAGCCTTCTTTATATCCATGAAAATCTAACAATCTAACTGTCATAGCCTGACTGGGGTTGACTCCCATAAAGCCTTAAATGTTAAATTTAAAAAGTCATTTAAGAATTATGGGAAAACAAAAATTCAGTCGCTCATTGAAGCGCAGTATTTGCATCGAGTACATGCAAAGTGGTAAGTCACGGAAGGAAATAGCCATGAAATATAACCTTCCGAGTGTAGGAACGCTATCAGGTTGGATAAATTCTTGCCTAAGTCCTTTGGAAATTCACGAAAAATGTGCATCTTTGCAGCCGGTAACGATTCAAATGGATAGTAATATGGCCCAGAAGAAGGAAGATACTCCGATGGATGTAGCCGCCATGTCGGCCCTCATTGAGGCTCAGAAGAAGCAGATAGCTAAACTGGAGAAGGATTTGAAGTACAGCCAGGACAAGAACCTGGCCCTGAACACGCTCATCGACGTGATCGAGGAGCAGGGCATCAAGGTGCGAAAAAAAACTGGGGTCAAGCAGTAGAGCGCCTGAGCAGTAATACGGGCTATACGATAGTGTATTGCTGTGAACTGCTTGACCGAAGCAAACAGGCCTATTACAAGAAACTGAAGCGCGACCAGGAGTACCTCTTCCGCGTGATGCGCATCGTGGATGCCGTGAAGCAGATCCGCCAGATGGACCCTGGTATCGGTTACTACAAGCTGTGGCTGATGTCGAAGCGGATGTTCCTCTGTGACTGGGTTCCAGGACGCGATGCTTTCCTGCAGCTGCTGCGTGACTTCCAACTGACGCAGAAACGCCCGAAACCGCGTCATACGACGAATTCGAACCACCGCTATCACAGGTACAAGAACCTCATCCGCGGCTTCGTCCCTACACGCCCCAACCAGCTTTGGGTGAGCGACATCACGTACATCGACCTGGTGGACGACTGCTGCTACCTGCACTTGGTTACGGATGCCTACTCGCACAAGATCGTGGGCTGGTGCCTGTCTGAGACACTGGAAGCGGAGTACACCCTGCAGGCTCTCAGAATGGCCATCTCGCAGGCAACGGCCGATGAACTCCGGAGGCTCATCCATCACTCTGACAGGGGCGTACAGTACTGCTGTACCGCCTATACGGACAAACTGAAGATGTATGGTATAAGAATAAGCATGACGGAGGACTACAAGCCTACGGACAACGCCATAGCGGAGCGTGTAAACGGTATATTGAAGACCGAGGTCATCTACCGCGAGCGGCGCTTCAAGACGTACCAGGACGCGCTGGAGCGTATATCCGGTTTCATCGCCTTCTACAACGACACTCGCCCACATTCCTGTATTGGCATGAAGACACCCTCAGAGGCGCATCAGGAACAAGGTCCGCAGCGTATCATGTGGAAGCCTGCAGGGACGCTCTCGGGGGCTGTCTGCCCCCTGCCGCAGGGCACCCCCTGAGTGTTTTTCATAGGTCTGGCTGCGCCCGGAGCAGTCAACCATTTCAGTACAAAGTAAACAAAAACAGATGAAGAGTAAACAATATCCGTACGAAGTCTACGTTCTTAGGAAAAGAGTCAACCACCTCAGTGGAAGTCGACAACTCTCCACAGGTGTGCGAGTCAACCTTTTCCGTATGGATAGGCAAATGTTAAATTAAAAGGCCTAAAAGGAGTCAACCTTATTGGTTCTTCTGCAATTTAGTTGAAAAGTACATGCTCCAATACAAGTTTGTTCTTCAGTAGCTCTATACCTGCCCTTCCATACATCAGCCGCTTCACGGCTTTTAGTTTATTGACGTATCCTTCTGTAATTCCATTTGTGACGTTGAGCTTGATAGTGTTCCTGACAGCCTTGTAATCCTTCATTATTCCGAGGATGAAAGTCTTTAACGTTGCGATAGAGGTTTTCCAATATTTCTTCATCCATCGGATTAATTCTGTTGTATCTGAGCCTGTGATGATAGCATAGAATTTCTCTGTAGCATTGTACATTTCACGGAACCAGCCTAATGTGTTGAGTATTCCTAATGTAGCAGTCTCCTCTTCTGTCATGTCTTTCTGCCTGATGGCTTTATCGACCATTGCGGTAAGAGTCTTGATTGGAACCAATTCAGACCGTTCATCCTTGGGGCTGTTCTTCGTGGCAGGTTTCCTTCTGTTTGGTCTATAACCGCGATGCCCGTCTGACAGGTATTTGTAGTGGTCATAAAATGGAGTCAGACTACCACTGAAGCCTTGTGACTTTATTTCCTCAAAGATGGAACTCATAGATCTTCCCTTAGCACATTCCTGCTCTACATACTTGTCATAGCGATAATACGGGTTTCTGAGCTTGCTGTTCCTCGCAGGAAGTCTTTCCATCCTGCAATATTTCATTGCGGTCTGCCTGGCTATCCCTAGTTTTTTGGATATGGTGGTTGGCTTGAATCCTTTACTTTGCAGTTCCTTTACTTCCTTGAACATGATGTCGCGGGAATCTGTCTTCTGGGGCTTTGGTGTCTTTCCCGCTGCGGTTTCATGGAAGGCTTCCTCTACTTCCTCGATTTTACGAACAGCCCTTCTGTAGTCATCATAATGCTCGGCTATCAGCTTACCGAATCGGTCGTATATGTTTTTTACAAGATGGAATTTGTCCGCGACCTCTGTCACTGGCTTGTCAAGTGCTGCTATGGCCGAACTATAATCTGTAGACCTGTCACGACTGACGAGCTCCACCTGTCCATGAGCTTGCATCCACTCACGAAAGCTGTCTGTTTCTCTGTCCCCAAGCAGGTCTATAGGCCTGCCCTCTTTAAGGTCTATGACAATGCTTCCATACGTTACTCCCTTGCGCCATGCCCAGTCATCCACGCCTATCTCACGGACATCCTCATAGGAGGACGGACACAGTCGGTGAAGATCCCTTAACACCGTAGATGAGCTTACTGGAATACCTAACAAAGACAGAAGTCTGCTTGCTGAGTTTGATGATGTCGAGATACCTTGCCTGGCAACGGCAACCTCACATCTGCAAGTGCGCCTGCGATAGCGGAACACCTCAGTTCCTGGCTGTTCGGCAAAAGTCGCTTTGTCACATTTGTGATTATGGCAGAAGAACTTGCGTACCCCCAGATAAATAATCACCCTGTGCCCAAGAATTGAAAGGTCATGAATAACTCGCACATAACGGCTATGCACCTTTTTGCTCTTATGTCCGCAGTAAGGACATGTTCCTTCTTCTGAAGAAGACGTAGCATACACATGAAAAACTCCATCAGACTGCTCAATATTTTGAACCAGAAGTCCTGATGACAGGTAGATTTTAGAGATTCCATCACACTCCGGCAATTTTGTCGTGACCAAATTGCCGTATTCCAATTTTTTTGTTGTAACTTTGTCGCCGTTAGGGTATTTGTACATTGATTTTTCCTTTATGTTTGGCGATATAAAGTTACGAAAAATTTGTCAAATATCCTAATATTTTTGCAACGTATATTATTGATTATCAGTTAATTATATATAAATAAAACCATTCGCAAATTTTGTTAAACTAGATAGAATAAATCGCGATTGATATAGCCGATAAACTATCGTTCTTTTCAACTAAATTGCAGAAGAACCACCTTATTCAGGAAAAGACAAACATCTAACATTAGCATTTTCAGAAAGTGGGGTTTCTATGGATGAGGAAGGTATGAGATAAATATTAATATAATTATTAATTATATTATATATATTATATATAATATATATAATATAAAATTTCTGATAGACAAAAACGACGAAACCTTAATGTTAGATGTTAGATTGTTAGATGTTAGATTAGGCGTCTGATTGAATGTCAGATTTTTTCGTAATTTGTTTTTCCATGACTCATGTGATTCTCTGAGTCCGCCCAGGGCGGATGATAAGGGAGGTTTGGGCGGACTACCCCAAACCCTCAGGCGGACGACCAGAGGGACTATACGATTAAATTGTGATGTAAATTATTTATCATTTATCAACCAGAATTGAGAAAATGATAGACTCCTCGGCAGGGAGAAAAGACAACGAGGCGCATCACTGCGCCCCGTTGTCTTACTAACCAAATTAAAACTAACTTAAACCTAACCTATAAAAACTAACTATATGCGTATGAAAAAACTACTTAACTCTGTTTTGACGGTGCAAAGGTATGAAGAAAGCCCGACCCGCCCAAATTACTTCAACGAATCGGTCGTATTCTTCAACGAATTCGGAACAGACTTGATTTTAAAAGGTTTTTTAGGGCTTTCTGTTTACTAACATTAAGAGATGTGATTTTTCCGAAAAGGGATTAAACCATCTTTCCGACCTGTCGTCAAAGGTGCAGTTGCAACTGAGACTAAGTAACAGAAGTTTAACATTAAAAAAGAAAGAAGACAATGAAAAAGGTTATAATGACAATGATGGCTGCCCTCTTTATCAGTTCAGCAGCTTTCGCACAGGAGAACAAAGAACAGGGTAAGTGCTGTGAGCAGAAGTGCGAGCAGTGCAAGTGCTGTGAAAAGAAGTGTGGCGACAAGAAAGACTGCGACAAGAAGTTCGACAAGAAGGACTTCGTGAAGATACAGACCGAGATGACGGTAAAGCGCTATAATCTCGACGAGAAGCAGGCTGCCAAGTTGCTCGACCTCAATCAGAAGTACGCTGACATGAGAAAGAATTACGAGACGGATCTCCAGAAGATCATGACGCCGGAGCAGTTCGAGCAGTACAAGGCCGACAGACAGAAGCACGGCATGAGAGGCCATCACGGCAAAGGCGGTCCCCATCATAAAGACGGGCACCATCCTCACAAAGATTGTAAAGAGTAAGAAAAAGGGTTCTGAAGTGACCCCGAAAAGTTGGACATTAAATTAAACATTAATTATTCAACTCTCTATAGTAGTGAGCTCGGTATTGTGCCGGGCTCATTCCTTTTAATCTCAGTTTTATTCTTT
>JAEEGH010021191.1_pt1 | contig 13442 bp, 7 predicted proteins | sample 9134181 | NCBI WGS metagenome assembly JAEEGH01 (sample SAMN16246544, study PRJNA631951) | gut metagenome | biome: gut microbiome; feature: rumen; material: DP-attached | host: Bos | place: Iran: Karaj | collected 2018-10
GTTCAAAGACGATTTCAAAGGAATCGTCTCTTATCCAGACAAGCCCTTCGCCAGCAGCAACGTCGCATCAACGGTCGCAGGCGTGGAGAGCAGGCTTGTTCTACGGCGTGATGAAAGCGAAGGCAGTCTGTATCAAGACGTTATGAAATTGGAAAACCGTCCGAAGGATGAGTTGAAACTGACGGCGGAACTGATGGTTCCGAAAGGCGGCAGCACGGGTTCGCCGAAAAACGATGCCATCCGCTGGGCGAAAGAGCGCTATTTGGACACGGACATGTGCAGCCCTGAATACATGGCCTATTACATTGACATGTATTGGCTTACAGATCCAGGGCAGGGCGGTGTGTTCTCCAATTCGACGCTGACGAACCATGATTTCTACATCTGCCACAGCGCGTTTTTCTTCGATCTCGGCGTGTGGGGCGACGAAATCGTTTTCGACGATCCAGGCCAGCCGCGCGGCATCGACCGCGAAACGTTGCTGATGCTGCTGAAGAAGCAGTACCAACGGGCGGGCGGCAAGACGTTTGTCATCGGTGGCTTTCCGCCGTGGGCATGGAAATACGCCGATCGCCATCACCGCCACAATTCGCCAGACGGCCGTCGCCATCCTGTGCAGACGGAATGGGAGTACTGCCGCATTATTTCGTCGTTCAACGGCATGAAAGATGCGGATGCGCTCGGTCTTTCAGGCATGGTCAACGCATCGTTCTATCGCTTCTTCCCGTTGAAGGAGAAGTATCCGCAGCCGAATCAAGCACCGACGGAGCAGGATCTGGTGGATGCAGGCTATTTGGACAAGTCTGGAGCCGTCGCCGACCACATCTACATGACATGGTACATGGGCGACTACGATTCGGCGGCGTGGCTGAACCGCCATGCGCAGAAATGGTGGAGCGATCCCATGCATGGCAAGACGATGTGCGCATGGGCCTTCGATCCATCGTTGGCCATCCGTGCACCGCACGCCATGCATTACGTTCGCACGAAAGCCGCTCCGACGGATTATTTCATCGCGGGCGACAATGGCTATGGCTATCTCGCTCCGACGCAACTCTCTGCGCCGCGGCTAGATCCAGAAATTCCAGATGGATGGAACGCGTGGGCGGAAATCTGCCGAAAAGGCTACAACCAGTTCGACATCAGCATCACAGGATTCATCATTGATCCGGGCGCTGATCCGAAGATTCGCCGCGTTGCGGAGGAATATTCGAAATTCTCGCCAGAAGGGTTCGTCTATTACGATAATCAGGCCCAAGGCGAAGTTCGCACGCAGAACGGCGTGCCGTATGTGCGCATGTACAAAGATATTTATGGTGATCCGGAAAAGGCCGCGAAGGAATTGGCGGCGGATTTCGAGAAGGAAAAGGGCGTGAAATTCATCATGGTGCGCAGCATTTTGAAATCGCCTAGTTGGCATGAAGAGACGGGCCGCAGGCTGACGGAGCTGATGAACGGACGTCTTATTATCGTCGATCCGCGCACGTTCTTCCTGCTGGGCAAGTTCGCCGCGACGGAAAAGCATTGAGTGATCTTCATTCTCAAGGAGAGAGAAAAAGAAGAGGAACATGAGGCTGTTAAAGAGGTTCTTAAGCTACTATAAACCACATAAGTTATTGTTTTCATTGGACATGGGAGCGTCGCTACTGGTGGCGCTCTCCGGTATCGTGTATCCAGTCGTGACGCGTACGATGCTGCACGATTTGATACCGAACCGCCAATACCGCATGATCGTCATCTACGGCCTGTCATTGCTGGTCATCTATTTGGTGCGGATGGGGCTGAATTTCTTCATCCAATATAAAGGCCACATGATGGGCACGCAGATGCAGGCGGCCATGCGTAGCGATCTGTTCACACATCTGGAAAAGCTGCCGTTTTCGTTTTTCGATGAACATGAGACGGGCAAGATCATGTCGCGTATGACGACAGATCTATTTGACATCACGGAACTTGCGCATCATGGTCCGGAAAATTTGATCATCACGTCGATATCGGTCATCGTGTCGTTCGCTTATCTGATGCACATCAACGTCATGTTGTCGATCATCGTGTTTCTGGTGGTGCCGTTTTTGATTGGCGTGTCGAATTACATGCGGACTCGGATGCGCAGCGCGTTCACGCGGAGCCGCCAGGCGACGGCCGTCATCAACGCATCGTTGGAGAATTCGATTTCGGGCATCCGTGTGACGAAAGCCTTCACGAATTCTGCGAAAGAGACGGAGAAGTTCGAACACGGCAACACGCTGTTCAAAGAGGCGAGTCGCGATGCGTACAAGGCTATGGGGCAGTTCCATTCGGGCACGACGTTTATCACGGATATTTTCAACGTCGTCATTCTGATTGCGGGTGGTCTCTTCCTGTACGACGGCAAAATCACATTCGCGGACTATTCGGCATTCATCGTCTCCATCAACCTATTTCTCGGCCCTGTGAACACGCTAATCCGCTTCATGGAGCAGTACCAAAGCGGCGTGGCGGGTTTCGAACGGTTTGTGGAAGTGCTTGAAATGAAGCCAGAAATGGATCGCGATGGCGCGAAAGACGTGCCGCGGCTGAAAGGCGAAATCGAATTCGACGACGTAACGTTCGCCTACGACGGAGAACATGATGTCTTGAAAAACATTGATATGAAAATCAAGCCTGGCCAGACGTTCGCTTTGGTCGGTCCATCTGGCGGCGGCAAAACGACCATCTGCCATCTAATTCCGCATTTCTATCAAGTCGAAAAAGGCCGCATCCTATTGGACGGCATGGACATCCGTGACATCACGATGGAATCGTTGCGGCGCAACATCGGCATCGTGCAACAGGACATCTACCTCTTCAACGCGTCCATTCGTGACAACATCCTCTATGGACGGCTGGACGCGACGGAAGAAGAGGTCGTCGAAGCTGCGAAACGCGCCAATATCCACGACTACATCATGACGTTGGAAGAGGGCTACGACACCGTCATCGGCGAACGCGGCGTACGGCTCAGCGGCGGCCAGAAACAACGGCTCTGCATTGCACGTGTCTTCCTGAAAAATCCGCCCATGCTGATTCTTGACGAAGCCACATCGGCCTTGGATAACACGACGGAAATTATGATCCAGCAGGCACTTGACGAACTTTGCAAAGGCCGCACGACGCTTGTCGTGGCCCATCGTCTCTCCACGATTAAGAATGCCGATGCCATCGCCGTCATCTCCGACGGACGCATTTTAGAGCAGGGCACTCACGACGAATTGCTCCAAACTGGGGGCCTTTATTCGCAACTCTACCATCAGCAGTTCCGCGAAAAGAATTGATAATCAAGTAGATAGAAATGCAGACCATTTTCCTGGCGTCAGGAAAATGGTCTCTTTTTTCGCGATTTTTGTCTCATCATGGCAGAAAGTCATCTTACAAGTAATTGATAAATAACATGTTGTGACTCATGAACATTTTCCTGACGTCAGGAAAATGTTCCCCCCCGCTGATGGCCAGATTTTCTTGAAAAGTGTCAAAAAAAATTGACACTTTCGGTGTTTTTGAGGCAAAGTGTCAAAAAATATTGACACTACATGGTTTTTTAGGGCAAAGTGTCAAAAAAAATTGACACTACATGGTTTTTTAGGGCAAAGTGTCAAAAAAAATTGACACTTTTTAGAAAATCGGTGCTATATTATAAGGTAGAAGTCATAAAAGTCTTTTCCATGTGGTCATGGAGACAGGAAGATGTACAAACGAGAGCTTTACCTTCGACGAATTCGTCCATTCTACAGGAATGAACAGATAAAAATTTTGACGGGCGTCAGACGATGCGGCAAGACAGAGTTGCTGAAAATGATTCAGCAAGAACTGTCTATAGAAGTCGATGATCATCATATCGTCTATTTGAGTTTTGAATTGCTGGAGAATAAGCCGTATCGCAATCCGTCTGTCTTGTATCCGTATCTCCAGTCGCAAATCAAAGACGACGCCATGCATTTTATCTTTCTGGATGAAGTGCAGTTTGTGGAGGATTGGCCGGAAGTAGTCAATTCATTAAAAGTGAAGTATCGGAACATCAGTATTTTTCTGACGGGATCCAACCGTGATTTGCTTTCCGATGACAAGGAAAGCGTATTGGGGGGCCGTACGCTATCGTTCCGCATCATGCCGTTTTCGTTTTCGGAGTTCCATTCATACCGGATGGAAACCAATGGAGGCGTGGCTAATAATGTCGAAGATGACTTTTCGGAATATTTGCAATGGGGCGGATTCCCGTTGATTTTCATGGAACATGCTAAAGCAAACAAACTTGTAATGTTGGAATCCATTTACGATTCCATTGTCCTTCGGGACATCGTGCGCCGTCTCAAGCTCAAGAATTCATACCATCTTGAACATATCATAGATTATGTCATTGCTTCGGCGGGCAGTTACATTTCAGGCCGCAACATCCATGAACATCTGCAGAAAGAGGGATCGAAGCTTTCCCTTCCGAAGGTTTTGGAATATATCAAGGCCATTGAACACTCCTGTCTGGTAAGCATCATTCCAAGATTTGATGTCATTGGCCTTAGCGTGCTCGAATTTAACAACAAGTCATATACATGTGATCCAGCCTTCATCAATTACAAGAAGTCATTGATAACAGACTTGTATGGTTCGCTTTACGAAACTGTGGTTTACAATGAACTCATTGCGCGTGGATATTCCGTGCGGACAGGAAGTGTTTACGGCAAGGAAATTGATTTCGTAGCGACAAAAGGCGATGACAGACGCCTGTACATACAAGTGGCTTATGAAGTTACAGAGAAAAATCGCTTGCGCGAATTCGGAAATCTGGAACTGATAAAAGACAATTATCCGAAATTTGTCATTTCACGCGACAAGCTTCCAATGTCTGTCAATGGTATCATCCATCAGAACATCATTGATTTTCTGCTTGGACAGGATATGTGATGAGGCAACTGCTTGTTAAAAAAACACCGAAAGTGTCAATTTTTTTTGACACTTTCGGTGTTTTTAGATGAAAGTGTCAATTTTTTTTGACACTTTTTGAATGGTGTTATTGCGCAGGCGTGACTTCCGAATACGCAGGCGGGACGCAAGCGTGACTTCTTATTTAAAGTAATCCACGCCAGCCTGGAAGAGCTTCTGCTCATGGCTACCGGGGACGTTGAAGCAGATATGGTCGTCGACGACGCGTTCGGAATGACCCATCTTGCCGAGCACGCGGCCGTCAGGGCTGGTGATGCCTTCGACAGCGCAGGCGGAGCCGTTAGGATTCCACGGCATGTCGGCGGCGGGTTTGCCGTCGAGATCGCAATATTGGAAGGCGATCTGGCCGTTGGCGATGAGCGACGCAATTTGTTCATTTGTCGCGACAAAGCGGCCTTCGCCGTGGGAGATTGGAATGGCGTGGACGTCGCCTGGCTTGACATGCATGAGCCATGGCGAGAGGTTGGAGGCGACGACTGTGTTGACGGTTGTCGCGGCATGTCGGCCGATGGTGTTGAACGTCAACGTCGGATCGTCATCCGCAAGACGCGGCTTGATTTGGCCGTATGGGACGAGGCCGAGCTTGATGAGGGCTTGGAAGCCGTTGCAGATACCGATGGCGAGGCCGTCGCGTTCGTTGAGAAGCTTCTGGACAGCTTCTGCGATGCGTGGGTTGCGGAACGTTGTGGCGATGAACTTTCCAGAGCCGTCCGGTTCGTCGCCAGAGGAGAAACCGCCCGGGAAGGCGATGATTTGCGCGTTGTTGACGGCGGCCAGAATATCTTTGATGGAATCTTCAATGGCTTGCGGGTTGAGGTTGCGGATGACGACAGGCGTGACGACGGCACCCGCTCGTTCGAAGGCACGCTGCGTGTCGTATTCGCAATTTGTTCCAGGGAAGACAGGTATGAAGACGCGCGGCTTCGCGAACGTCGTCAATGTGGTCTTGCGTTTGCCGCCTTTCGTGAAGGGCTTCCAGACAGGTTTCGCGGCGGCGGGAGGCTGCGCAATGGTCGGGAACGTCGTTTCGAGCGGCTTCTGCCAGGCGGCGATGGCGTCGTCGAGCTGGATGATGTTCTTTTCGTTGATCTTAATGACCGGCTCGTCAATGGTCTGGCCGAGGGCGATGGTTCCATGCAGGTCGCCTTTGAATTCGGGGGAGAGTTCGAGAATGATGGAGCCGTAGGACGGGATGAAGAAGTCTCCCATGTCCGTTGTCTGCCACGTTTTATCAAATTCGAAGCCGATGAGATTGCCGAAAGCCATCTTGGAAATGGCCGCCGCAATACCACCGTGGCCGATGGTCTGGGCGGAAATGACGGATTTGTCTTCGGTTATCCATTTATGGAGAGAGGCGAAACTGTCGCGGAGGAGATCGAAATGCGGAAGCATCTGGCTGTCGCGGATAGCGGGCAGGAGGACGACGCGATGGCCCGCGCCTTTGAATTCCGGCGTGCGGATATCGGCGGCGTTTTGGACGGCGACGCCGAAAGCAACCAACGTCGGCGGAACGTGGATATTTTCGAAAGTGCCTGACATGGAGTCTTTTCCGCCGATAGCGGCGGCGTTGAATTCCAGCTGGCCGATCAAACCGCCAAGCAGTGCCGCGAAGGGTTTGCCCCAACTTTCAGGAACGTCGTTCAGCCGTTCGAAATATTCTTGGAAGGACATGCGGACTTGCGAAGCATCACCGCCTGCCGCCGCAATTTTCGCGATGGCTTCAACGACGGAATAGAGGGCGCCGTGGAAGGGCGACCATTCGCAGAGATACGGATCGTAGCCGTGGGACATGAGCGTGCAGGTATCGGTATGGCCTGCGACGGGCAGTTTGGCGGCCATGGCTTCGTTGGGCGTCAAACGCGTCTTGCCGCCGTAGGGGCTGATGACGGTACTCGCGCCGACCGTTGCGTCAAACCGTTCAACGAGACCCTTTTGCGAACAGATGTTGAGGTCCTGCAGGCAAGACATCCATGCGTCTTTGACGGTTTTGGCATCTTTCATGAAGGCGGGCTTGGCGTAGAAAGGATTGGCGTTCGTGTCGGGAGCTTCGACGAAAACGGTCGCGTGCTGCGTAACGCCGTTGGTGTCCAGGAAGGAGCGCGCGATGTCGATGATGGTCTTGCCGCGCCATGTCATGACGAGGCGCGGACTTTCCGTAACGACGGCAACAGGAGTGGCTTCCAGATTTTCATCCGCCGCAAGGGCGATGGCCTTCGGGGCGTCTTCTTTCGTGAAGACACAGGCCATGCGTTCCTGCGATTCGGAAATCGCAAGTTCCGTACCATCAAGACCTTCGTACTTTTTCGGGACTTTGTCCAAATCAACACTGAGACCGGGGGCGAGTTCGCCGATGGCGACGCAGACACCACCCGCGCCGAAATCGTTGCAGCGTTTGACGAGTTTGGAGAAATCCGGATTGCGGAACAACCGTTGGATGTTGCGTTCTGTCAACGGGTTACCTTTCTGGACTTCCGCGCCGCAGGTCTTAAGCGATTCGCCTGTGTGGGCTTTGGAGGAACCGGTCGCGCCGCCGCAACCATCGCGTCCTGTACGGCCGCCGATGAGAACAATGATATCGCCTGGTTGCGGAACACCGCGAACGACGTTTTCACGCGGGGCGGCGGCGATGACGGCGCCTAATTCCAGACGTTTCGCCATGAAACCAGGGTGGTAGATTTCCTGAACTTTGCCGGCGGGCAGGCCGATCTGATTGCCGTAGGAGGAATAACCAGCGGCGGCGGTACGGACGATCTGACGTTGCGGAAGTTTGCCGGGCAGCGTGTCTTCCAACGATGTGCGCGGATCTGCCGCGCCCGTGATACGCATGGCCTGATAGACGTAGGAACGACCAGACAGCGGGTCGCGGATGGCTCCGCCGAGGCATGTCGCCGCGCCACCGAACGGCTCGATTTCCGTCGGATGGTTATGGGTTTCGTTCTTGTACATGACGAGCCATTCCTGCTTTTCGCCGTCCACATCAGCGGTGATGGCGATGGAGCAGGCATTGATTTCGTCCGACGCGTCCAAATTGTCCAGCTTGCCGAGGCGTTTCAATTCGCGTGCGCCGATAGTGGCTATGTCCATGAGGCAGAGCGTCTTATTCTGCCGACCAAGATCCTTTCGTAGTGTCTTATAAGTGGTATAGGCGTTCATGACAGGCTTAGTGAACGGCGACAACTCGAATTCAACTTCGTCAATGGCCGTATGGAACGTCGTGTGGCGGCAATGATCGGACCAATAGGTGTCGATGACGCGGATTTCAGAGAAGGATGGATCGCGTTTCTCTTGATCGCGGAAATATTCTTGGCAGAAGGCGAGATCTTCTGCGGACATGGCCATGCCGAGCTCTTTGACCATGTCTTGAATCTGCTTTTTGGTGAATTGGCAGAAGCCATCAATGATTCGGACGTCCGCTGGCCGATCGGCCTTCATTTCGAGCGAATCTGGCTTGTCCAACGAAGCCTGGCGAGCTTCGACGGGATTGATGAGATGCTTTTTGATTTTCTCTAGATCAGTAGCGGGAATAGCCGCGTCAAAGGCGTAAACCGTTGCGGTTCTGAAGACAGGGCGTTCTTTCTGGGTAAGGAGCTGAACGCATTGCGCGGCGGAATCAGCCCGCTGGTCATATTGGCCGGGGAGAGATTCGACGGCGAAAAGCTGCAATCCGTCCATGGCGGGAAGCGTTTCGTCATAGACGAAATCGCAGTTCGGTTCGGAGAGGATGGAGTCCTTCGCGATTTTCGCTTCGGCGTCGTTCACGCCTGAAAAGTCATAGCGCTTAAAAATGCGGAGTGTTTTAACAGACGTAATGCCAAGGTCTTCCCGAATTCTGGCCAGCAGATGCTGCGCCTCGATGTCAAAACCAGGCCTTTTTTCTACGAATGCGCGTCTTACGGCTTCCATGATGCGAACTTCCCGTTGTGGACTGAATGATTGGGTGCCATTGGCGTCCTGCCGTTGGCGAAGAAAAAACATTACCTCATCTATAATATACCCGATGTTGGAAAAAAAGATTGTAAGAAGGGCGTTTTTTATGGCCGCTTCATAAGGCATTGTCTTGAAAAACGACGATAACGATACAATTTATTTTGATTTTCAGCGTTTAATGGACAAGATTGTGATTGGATTTGGAAATTTTGAAAGGTTTTTAGTCAAGATAATAAATGTAAGGAACGAACATGAGTGAACAATTGAAAACGACATTGTTGGGCGTGTTTTTGGTGACGACGCTTATTTGCGGCGGCACGGCAGTGTATTTTTTCATGGACAATTCGAATCTGCGGTCGCAATATGACGAACAGGTGGCGGAATTGGACGAAGCGCAGGATTCCGTGAAGAAGTTGGAGCAGGAGAACGGGAAGCTGAAGGCAGAAAAGCAGCGCATGGTGGAATCCAATGAATCGGAGGAACTTAAGAAAGAAAATGAGCGGCTGAAGTCCGATCTGGCCTCCATGAAACAGGAATATGACCGCGTGCGGAACAGCGGCGGCGGCGAAGGCCGTGGTGATCGTGGTGGCCGTGGCGGCGGCTGGGGCCGTGGCGGTAACGGCGGTCGTGGCGGCAACTTTAATCCGCAGGAATGGATGGCTCGTCTGAAGGAAGAGGATCCAGAGCGCTACGAGCAGATGCAGGCTGAACAGGAGAAACGTCGGAAGGACATGGAAGAACGTCAGCAGAAGCGCAACGACTTCTTCGCGAACATCAATACGTCCAAGATGACGGCCGAACAGCGCGAGACCGTGGAGCGTTATCAGCAGTTGATGCAGCAGCAGCAGAACAGCAATGGCGATTGGCGCGCCATGATGGAGGCAGGCCGTGAAATGATGCAGTTGAACGGAAAGGTCCGCGAAGCCCTTTTGGATCAGTATGCGAACAATTCCGCCGCGCAGGCCGTCAGACAGATTTATGAAATGACGGGCAGTGGCGGTGGCTTTGGCGGTGGTTTCGGTGGCGGCCCCGGCGGTGGTTTCGGCGGTGGCTTTGGCGGTCGTGGCCCTGGTGGTGGTCGTGGCCCTGGCCGTGGCGGTAACAACGGTGGTGGCAACAACTAATACAGTCCACAGAACACACTGAGTAAACGAAAGATCGCCCCGCTACACGATGTTGTGGCGGGGCGATTTTGTGTTTGTGAAGAAGGGACAAAAGAGCAGATAGTTGGTGGCGGTTTGTCACTTCCCTATGCCGATGGCGAGGATGCCGAGGAGACAGATAATGATGCCGAGAATCGTCACGGGGCGGTAGCGTTCACGGAAGCGGACGGAAGAATATAATAGGAAGAACAATAGAGCGGATGTACTGCTGATGCAGGTCGTGAAAGAACCCGCATGCACTTTCGCCATCGCGTCCATCGCGACGAAGAAAATGAGATTTGTCGCTGTGCCCACGACGGCCCAAATCGCCGCCCATGGCAGGATGGATTTGATGCCTTTCAACGGATTCGCCTTCACGACTGCGCAGGCCAAAAGATTGCCGATGCCTGAAAGCACCATGAGCAGGGCGGCGCGGAACATGCCGGAGACATGGTCGAATCCCATCCAGGAGGAAAGGCTCTGCAGGATGGCGCCGCAACCATTGAGCAGAATGCATAACATGGTCATGGCGAACCATTTCATGTAGTTCGACTGTTGTTCAGTCTCCGCTTCTTTCTGTTTACCTGTCAGAACGCAGATGACCATGCCCGCGACAAGACAAAGAGCGCCAACATAGCCAAGCAGTTGCGGACGTTCGCCCATCGCGATGACGCCGAAAAGGAATGGAATGATGATGGCGGACGTTGTACAGGCGGACGTCAGCCCTTTCCGTCCAAGCGTAAAGCATTGAATTTGAATGAAAAGGGCGACGACGTAGGTGAAACCGCACGCTCCTAGAATCAATGTCAGAAGCGGAAGCCGTTCAGGAATTTCCGCATGGCAGAATGGGACGATGGCCCATGCGAGGATACCGCCGAGAAAGTTCGAGAGCGCATAGAAAACGAACGGTTGCACTTTGCGGGCGCTGATTTCGCTCATATAGACAGAAATCAGCGCGCCGCAGAAGCCATGCCCGATGCAGGCCGCCAAGGCCAGAATAAGCGGATTCATGGTCTAAGTACTTTAGATTTCAGTTTTTTCGTAGCCAAGATAACGTTGGAAGGCTTCGTTAATGGCGAAGTCCCAATGGCCGGATGTGACGCTGACGTGATGGCGGTAGCCTGCGTAGCCGATGCGGTTAATCTTCCGCTGGAGGTCGTCGATATGCGCGACGCCGCCGCAACCGAAGAAGCCTTCGCCAAGCGGTTCGCCCGTGAAATCGCCTTCGCCGGAATAGTAGAGCAACTTGCCATTTTCGGTCATCATGGAGGCGAAGGAGAAGTTCATCTCACGGATGAAGCCCGTGTTGCAGCCGAAGGAGAAGCCTGCGCCGAGGGCCTTCTTGAACATGGCGTGATCGACGACGAGCCCTTTGCCAGCCATGAGTTTCTGGGGGATGGAGCCGCAATGGAAGAGGATGCACTTGTTAGGATCGTCTTCGTAATTGTTGTTCCAGTCGAGGCAGGTGGCGGGCTCCTGCGAGGCGAGATGGAGGGCGAGCATGGCGGTTGCGTTGCAGACGTCGAGTTCGCAGCCAGCGGGAATGCCGCGATCATTGAGTTCGCTCAACAAGACGCAGGGGGAGATTTTCGCTGTAAGCTGGAGGTCGTTCCAGCAGCGGAGGCCGATGGCATCCAGTGAATATTCTTTGATAAATTGATCGATGGCGACAGATGCTTTCGCCAATGAAATCATCGCATCTTTCGGCACTTCGGAGAAGTTCGAATAGTTATTGAAGAAATCAATCTTGGCGAGAATTTCGGGGCTGTTCGCGTCGATCTTGTCCATCTTGACGAGCAAGTCTGAATTATCGAACGTCTCGGTGGTGACACCGTACTTCTGGAGGGTCGCTTCGTCAAAACGGATGGTTTTGAAGGCGGTGGGTCTCGCACCGATGGCGCCGATGCGTATTCGCTTCATTCCCTTGACGATACGACAGACGGCGGCGAATTGACGCATGTGTTCGAGGAAGACAGGCGACAGCGGGCTGAGCGTATGCGGTGCCCAGGCGGTGTAGGGGATGCGGAACTGATGGAAGACATCCATGACGGAGAGCTTCCCGCAGAATGCGTCGCGGCGGGAGTTGAAATCCATCTTGTCCAATTCGTCTGGGAAGGCGAGAATGTAGATTGGAACGCCGCAGTCGCGCAACGCCTCGGCGGCACCTGTTTCATCGCCGAAATTTGGGAGGCAGAGGACGACGCCGTCGAACTCGCCTTTGTGTTTTTCAAGGAACTGATTGAAAACAAGACCTTCGGCATAACCTTCGACGGCGCCATAGTGGGTAAGGCCTTCGGGCAGGCAGAGCGTGTCGATGCCAAGCTTCGTCAGCTGTTCAATGACCTGTTGTTTGGCGGAAACGATAAGGCGTTCGGGAAAGAAGCCGCGGTTGCCGAGGAAAAGCGCAAATTTCATAGGATAACTCCTTTTATTTCAAGGGATTAAAGGGATGAAAGAGACTACAGAGACGTCTGTTTACGGCATGCCCATGCCGCCGCCGCGATTCTGGAAGGAATAGTTGATCATGAAGTTGAGCTGCGGCGGGATGGCCATGCCTTCGACCTGCGTCTGGAGGTTGTTCTTCACGACGATGCGGGTCGGCACGGCACCGAGATTGTTGTTGCCTTCGTTGCCACCGACCTTCTGGTGGGCGATGGAGATTTCGATGGTTTTGCTGCCGATGAGGAACAACTTGATGTAATCGACAGTGAAGAATTTTTTGTTGAAGCAGATGTTCGCACCAGTGATTTTGGCGCCTTCCACAAGTTCTTCATCCAGTCCCGTAACGGAAACGACAAACTGGTTGGGGTTCTCTTGCAAGAGCTTGCCATCGTTGTCGCTGGCGTATTCGGCGACCTCTTTCAGGCCGTCGAGTGTCATAGCGGAGCAGACGTCGCCAAAGGAGTCCAATTTATCATCGATGCCTTCGGAGAGCTTGTCCGTAATTTCCTTCGGGAGCTGACGGCCCCAATTGACGGTGTATTTGTCTGAGCTCTTTTTGGCGTTGTGGACGCGTTTTACGGAATTGATGGTCGGTACTGGCACGTTCTTGGGGGCGTTGGCGGCCATGGCCTGCGCCTTCAGCATCATGTTGATCATGGTAAAAATCTGCGGGCAACTGATATTGGCCGTGAAATCCTGCTTAAGGATGTTCTCATAATGCTTGACGGTGTTTTCAATGACTTTTTCATGGGCTTCCGTCAGTTCAAGGGCGGTCGCCGCCAGTCCGAGACAGAGGCAAAGGAGGAATAAGATTTTTTTCATCGGGTGTCCCTTTTGTTTTAAATATGGTGGTATAAAGAAAAACATGTAATCAATTAATCACTTGAATGGGAAAATTCAAATGATGGGCTTATATTTTTGATAAAAGAGAACACGTGGAGAGGACGATAGAGGACATTCAACGACAGATTGGAGGAA
>JAEEGH010021192.1_pt1 | contig 13442 bp, 10 predicted proteins | sample 9134181 | NCBI WGS metagenome assembly JAEEGH01 (sample SAMN16246544, study PRJNA631951) | gut metagenome | biome: gut microbiome; feature: rumen; material: DP-attached | host: Bos | place: Iran: Karaj | collected 2018-10
GCGTAGTCGTGCGTCTCGATGGTGCTGTAGATGAACGCCTCCACCACGTAGTGCTTCTGGCGCGGCACGAAGAGGTCGTCGCAGTCAGCCTCCACCTTGATACCCAGACGCTTGAAAGCATCGGGGATGATGCCGAGGTTCTTGAGCGACACGTCCTTGATGCGTACGCCGTTGCCACACATGGCCGCCATGCCGATAAACGAGCCGACCTCAATCATGTCGGGCAGCAGCCGGTGCTCCGTACCGTGCAGCTCGCGGACACCCACGATGGTCAGCAGGTTCGAGCCGATGCCGCTGATGTTGGCACCCATGCGGTTCAGCATGTGGCAGAGCTGTTGGACGTAAGGCTCACAGGCAGCATTATAGATGGTGGTAGTACCCTCGGCCAGCACAGCAGCCATGACGATGTTGGCCGTTCCCGTGACGGAGGCCTCGTCGAGTAGCATATATGTGCCTTTCAGGGTGTTGGGTGATGGGCGGCGGCCGGCACAGGCCTTAATCTCGTAGACGTCACGGTTGGCGATGTGCTGGAACTTGGCACCCAGCTTGGCAAAGCCGAGGAAGTGGGTGTCCAGTCGGCGACGGCCTATCTTGTCGCCGCCGGGCTTGGTGACGATGGCCTTGCCCATACGGGCCAGCAGCGGACCGATCATCATGACCGAGCCGCGCAACTGGGCGCACTTATGCACAAACTCGTCGCTCTCCAGATACTCCATGTTCAAGGCGTCAGCCTGGAAGGAGAGGCCCACCCCCGCCCCTTCCGGGGGGAGGGGTGTTCCGATGCGCTCCAAGTCCCCCCTATAGGGAGGAACGGCCTTTACCTTCACCCCTATATCCTTCAGCAGCTGTATGAGGTTGTTCACGTCCCTGATGTCAGGGATGTTACTGATGACGACCTCGTCGCTGGTCAGCAGGGTGGCACATATCACCTGCAGCGCCTCGTTCTTGGCACCCTGTGGTGTGATGTCGCCGCTCAGCAGGTGACCGCCTTCTATCTTGAATGATGCCATGCGTTTTGAATTGACAATTGTGAATTGACAATTGATAATTGAGAATTACTTCTTGCGTTTGCGCTTGCCGCTGCCTTCCTGTGTCGGAGCATTGCCGCTAACGCGCTCGAAGCGGAACGACGAGAGGTCTATCTGTATCCGTCCGTCAGTGAAGCGGGCCAGGTCGTCAGCCACACGCTCGTCGTCCATCGAACCGTGTCCCCAGGCCAGCAGGTCACGCTTCATCTGGTTGGCCGTCTGGCGCACCAGCTCGTCAAGCTCAGGTCCTTCGGGCATGGTCTTCAGCTTCTCGAACACCTCTTTCATCAGCCGTCCGTAGTGGCGCATCTGTGCCTGACTGTCCTTCACAGGATGCGCCAAGGGCTGCGGCTTCGAGGTAATCTTCTCCGCGTTGCTCACGTCGAAGGGCCAGTCGATGTCCAGCTGCTTATGGCTCATCAGGTACAGATGATCCCACAGCGTCTGCTCGTAGTCGTTGCCTTGGCCCACCTGCGGGTTCTTGTTCTCCATCTGCCGGATGATGCTCATGGCACAGCGCAGTCGCTCCTCCTTCGTAGGCAGCGAGACGGCCACATCGACCATCTTCTGTATCTCGCGGCCATATTCCGGCATCACGAGCTGATCGCGTTGGGTGTTGTAGTCTAATCCTTTAATATCCATCTATGTTATTTACTATTTAGCGATTTACTTTTTTTACCTTTTTCTTTTTTTACAGCAGGTTCTTGGGCTTGATGGCCACGAAGTCCTTCAGATAGAAGGGCTCGAAGTAGGCCACGTCCTCGAACTGTCCGTTCATGAAACGGCGTTCGGCCAGCGGCTGCATCCATTTGGCCAGCGGTTCAACACCCTCGATGAAGTGGGCGTTGGGGTGACCGATAACCTCCTTGCACTTCATGGCTCCGTTGCCGAAGAAGTAGACGGGATGTTCGTCTAACCACTGCCGGTAGGTGTCACTGTCGACGACATCGGCACCCACTTCGCGTACCGGCTTCAAGGCCCTGTCGTACAGGGCGGCATACACCTCCATCCTGCGGGCGTCGAGCATGGGACACAGCAGGGCGTTCTCTTCCTGTATTGTCTCCCTGAGCAATACTGGTACGCACAGCAGCTCCAGCGTCGGAACGGCTATCAGCTTCAGGTCGCGGCCATAGCTGATGCCTTTGGCCATCGACACTCCGATGCGCAGCCCGGTATACGAGCCGGGGCCACAGCTGACGGCCACGGCATCGAACGGAATGGCGTGGTTGTCGGTGAATGAAAGTGCCTCGTCCACCATCGTCCCCAACCGTTCCGCTCCGGCTCCGTGCTCACCTCTCTCCTGTTGCTCGAAGATGCACTGTCCGTCCTCGCTGACGGCTACGGAGCACACGTTCGTACTCGTCTCAATATGTAGTATGCAAGCCATATTTCGCTTTTTAAAGTGCAAAGGTACGAATAAGTGAGCGAAAATGCAAATTTATTTGCAATTTTCCGAACGAGAGTGCCTTCGACCGCAGGTCAAGGGTACGAATAAGTGAGCGAAAATGCAAATTTATTTGCAATTTTCCGAGCGAGAGTGCCTTCGACCGCAGGTCAAGGGTACGAATAAGTGAGCGAAAATGCAAATTTTGGAACAGTGAATGCGGGGTACTTATACGCGCGCGCGTTAGTAGGGAAAAGACAGAATGACCCCACACTTCCCTCACTTCCCACACCTAACCCATGTTACATGAGACAAAGTTTAGGTGTGGGAAGTGTGGGAAGTGTGGGGTAAAAAATGGATATGACAACTAACGCGCGCGTGCGCGAAAGCCAAATGAGGAATGAGAAATGAGCAGTGAGAAATGGGAAATGAAAAATGAGAAATGTAACGAGGCCACATTCGGGTGAATTCTCTTGAGAATTGGGAGTTGAGAAGCCCACTCACGGAGCTGAGTGGCCTAGTTACGGAGCTGAGTGGCCTAGTTACGGAGCTGAGTGGCCCACTATTTGTTTTTCGATATCTCTTCTATTTGCATTTTCGCTCGCTTATTCGTATCTTTGAAGGTACTTTCGCTCGACAATAAAAACAAAAAAACACTTTTTTGTTTTGTATTGTGCTCGCTTATTCGTACCTTTGCACTCCAAATAGTAAATTGTAAATGTCAAGTAGTAAATGAAAATGATGACAGCCAACGAGATTCGCGAATCGTTCAAGAAGTTTTTCGAGCAGAAACAGCACGCTATCGTGCCTTCCGCTCCGATGGTGATTAAGGATGACCCCACGCTGATGTTCACCAACGCGGGCATGAACCAGTGGAAGGATATTATATTAGGTACGCGCGACCCGGAGCCGCGCCGCCGTGCCGACACTCAGAAGTGCCTGCGCGTCAGCGGTAAGCACAACGACCTGGAGGAGGTGGGTCACGACACCTACCACCACACCATGTTCGAGATGCTGGGTAACTGGTCGTTCGGCGACTACTTCAAGGAAGGTGCCATCGACATGGCATGGGAATATCTCGTAGACGTACTGAAGCTGAATCCCGAAGACCTCTACGTCACCGTCTTCGAAGGTTCACCCGAAGAAAACATTCCTCGTGACGACGAAGCCGCCAAGTACTGGGCCAAGCACGTACCCGAGGACCACATTATCAACGGCAACAAGCACGACAACTTCTGGGAGATGGGCGACACAGGTCCCTGCGGTCCCTGCTCTGAGATTCACGTCGACTCGCGTACCCCTGAGCAGAAGGCCGCCAGCGGCAAGACCGGCCGTGAACTGGTCAACCAGGACGACCCGCAGGTCATCGAGATATGGAACCTCGTGTTCATGCAGTTCAACCGCAAGGCCGACGGTTCATTAGAGAAGCTCTCCATGAACGTCATCGACACGGGTATGGGCTTCGAGCGCCTGGTCCGCATGATGCAAGGCAAGCACTCCAACTACGATACCGACGTGTTCCAGCCCATCATCAAGGCCGAACAGGACATCACGGGACTGAAATACTTCACCTTCGAGGAAGAAACTGAGACCCCTATCAGTAAGGATCAGGACAATATCAACGTCGCCATGCGCGTCTGCGCCGACCACCTGCGTGCCGTAGCTTTCTCTATTGCCGACGGTCAACTGCCATCAAATGCCAAGGCCGGCTACGTCATCCGCCGCATCCTGCGCCGTGCCGTACGCTATGCCTATACCTTCCTGGGGCAGAAGGACGGTTTCCTCTACAAGCTCGTCCCCACCCTCGTTCATGAGATGGGCGACGCCTTCCCCGAACTGAAGGCCCAGCAGCAGCTGATAACCAAGGTCATCAAGGAAGAGGAAGACAGCTTCCTGCGCACCCTTGACAAGGGTATCGGCATGCTCGACAAAGCCATGGAGGAGATGAAGAGCAAAGGAGAGAAGGAACTGAATGGCGAGCAGGCTTTCCGTCTGTTCGACACCTACGGATTCCCTCTTGACCTGACAGAACTCATCTGCCGCGAGAACGGCTTTACCGTTAACGAAGAGCAGTTCAATGTCGAGATGCAGAAGCAGAAGGAGCGCGCCCGCAATGCCGCCGCCGTCGAGAACAGCGACTGGGTAGAGCTTAAAGCTGGCGAGCAGAAGTTTGTCGGTTACGACTACTCGGAATATGAGTGTGAGATTCTGCGCTATCGCAAGGTGACGCAGAAGAAAAACGAGTTCTACGAAATCGTATTGACTGCCACGCCATTCTATGGTGAGATGGGTGGACAGGTCGGCGACCAGGGCGTACTCGTCTCTGAGAATGAGACCATTGAGGTCATCGACTCAAAGCGCGAGAACGGCCAGACCGTACACATTGTGAAGCAGTTGCCCAAAGACCTCACGGCAGCATTTATGGCTTGCGTTGACACCGACAAGCGCGACGCTTCGGCTGCCAACCACACCGCTACCCACCTACTCGACTATGCCTTGAAGCAGGTGCTGGGTGACCACGTGGAGCAGAAGGGTTCATTTGTCTCGCCCGACACGCTGCGCTTTGACTTCTCGCACTTCGAGAAGGTGAGCGACGAGCAGCTGCGCGAGGTGGAGCGCATGGTCAACGACATGATCCGTCAGGACCTGCCGCGTGACGAGCACCGCGACATGCCCATGGAAGAAGCCAAGAAACTCGGTGCCATCGCCCTCTTCGGCGAGAAGTATGGCGACAAGGTCCGTGTCATGCGCTTCGGTCCGTCATGTGAACTTTGCGGTGGTATCCATGCCACGTCAACGGGTCGCATCGGCTTCTTCAAGATTCTCTCTGAGAGCAGCGTGGCAGCAGGCATCCGCCGTATCGAGGCCACCACAGGCAAAGACTGCGAGGAGCGTCTCTATCAGATGGAGGACATTCTCAAGAACATCAAGTCGTTCTTCAACAATGCCAAGGACCTGCAGGGCGTCATCCAGAAGTATATCGACGAGCACGACGCCATGAAGAAGCAGATAGAAGGCTTCCAGGCTCAGGCCGTTGAGCGTGCTGCCCAGCGACTGGTGGAGAAGGCCCGCATCATGAATGGTGTCAAGGTTGTCGCTGGTGTAGTGCCTATGTCTCCTGCCGGTGCCAAGGACCTGGCCTTCAAGATTCGTGCTGCTGTTGAGGGTTCACTGCTCTGCGTCATCGGTTCTCACGACAACAATAAGCCTCAGCTCAGCATCATGATGAGCGACGACATGGTCAGCGACCACGGTCTGAATGCAGGCCAGATGGTTCGCGAGGCTGCCAAACTCATTCAGGGCGGCGGCGGCGGTCAGCCTCATTTCGCCCAGGCAGGCGGTAAGAATGTTGACGGTCTCTCGGCTGCCATCGACAAAGTCGTCGAACTGGCAAACCTGTAATAACAAAAAAATCAACCCTTGTCCTCATGGACGGGGTTGATTTTTTTAATCTAAAGGACAGATTGATTCTCTTTCTAAGAATAAGTAGAAATCAATCTGTCCAGTATTTTTCATCAGAAGTTCACACCAATGTTGACAAAGAAGGCACTTCCTCTGGAGTCAAGATCTCCAGGATTATCCTTTGCGATGTTAGTAACACCAATCTGATAGCCTGCTTCTGCATAGAGATTGTTATACTCTACACCGCAGCCAAACTTGAATCCCATGTCACCATGCTTGAAGTAGTCGTAGGAACTCTCGTTGATATTCAAATCCTTGATCTTAGTCTTACCAGCAATACCGTATGAGAAATACGGGCCGACGTAGGGCAACAGAACAACGTCGTTGCTGAGCTGAATACCGTACTTGATCAGGATAGGAATCTCGAGGTAGGTCAGGCTGGCCTTGTCCTTACCATCCTTACCACCACGCTCTGTGTAGTAAAGACCACTTTCCAAGAATACAGGAGAAGACTGGCTGAGGCGCAAACCAATGACACCACCAAGATTCATGCCAACCTTTGTTCCTAAGTCGTCATAGAGGTCACCGCCAAGACGGGCGAAATTGATACCAATACGGACACCATAGTAGACAGAATTTTCGTCAAGAGAGAAACCTCCACTGGTAAACTGTGCAAATGACGGTGCAGAAAAGAGCACGGCCATAATACCTACAATAATCTTTTTCATGTTTCCTGAGTTTACGTTATTAATTAACATATTCATTTTGAGGCTGCAAAGTAACACACTTTTTTTCATTTATGCAAGTTTTTTTGTAAAAAAAGCTATCTAACGTCAGTATGCTTGAAATTTATTTGTATCTTTGCCATCGGAAAGGATTGCCAGACAATTCTCCTTAAACATAAAGCTTAAAACTCAAACCCTAAACAATATGTACGACAAAGAACGCGGGCTATACATAGCCCACTGCGCCAACGGAGCGCTCTCAATAACAGGTAAGATGGCTAACCGCCACGGACTCATCGCCGGTGCCACGGGTACGGGAAAGACCGTCACCCTGCAGGTCATGGCTGAAACATTCTGTCAGGCAGGCGTCCCCTGCTTCATGGCCGACATGAAAGGCGACCTCAGCGGTATCTCACAGGTAGGCAAGATGAGCGGATTCATTGAGAAGCGCCTGCCAGAGTTCGGCATTGAGAACCCTGTGTTCCAGAGTTGTCCCGTGCGTTTCTTCGACGTCTTCGGCGAGCAGGGTCACCCCATGCGTGCCACCGTATCGCAGATGGGACCGTTATTGCTAAGTCGTCTATTCCAATTGAACGAGACACAAACTGGTGTTCTTTATATAGCTTTTAAACTCGCTGATGAAAAAGGATGGCTGCTTGATGACATTAAAGACCTTCGCCTTTTACTCGATTATATAGCGAAACATTTAAGGGATATAACTTTAAAATATGGAACAGTCACAACTATGAGTATCGGCGCCATCCAGCGTGCCTTGCTACAGTTGGAGAGCCAGGGTGCCGACAAGTTCTTCGGACTGCCCTCGTTCGACATCTTCGACCTCATGCAGACCGAAGGCGGCAAGGGCATCATGAACGTGCTGGCTGCCGACAAACTGATGCTACAGCCGAAGCTCTACTCTACATTCCTGCTGTGGCTGCTCTCCGAGCTCTACTCCAGCCTGCCCGAGGTCGGCGACCTGCCATTGCCAAAACTCGTATTCTTCTTCGACGAGGCGCACATGCTGTTCACCGACACCAGCAAGGCGCTGCTTGACAAGATTGAACAAGTCATCAGACTGATTCGTTCGAAGGGTGTGGGTATCTACTTCATCACACAGAGCCCTACGGACATCCCCGAAAACATCCTCGGACAGTTGGGTAACCGCGTACAGCACGCCCTCCGTGCTTATACGCCAAAAGACCAGAAGGCCGTCAAGACCGCTGCCGACACCTTCCGTGCCAACCCAGACTTCAAGACCGACGAGGCCATCATGAACCTGGAAACCGGCGAGGCACTGGTCAGCTTCCTCGACGAAAAGGGAGCTCCCACCATGGTGGAACGCGCCAAAATCCTGTTCCCGCTATCACAGATAGGGGCTATCACCGAGGGACAGCGCTTAGACATCATCAAGCAGAGCCGCATCTATGGCAAATATGACGAGGCAAAAGACCGCGAGAGTGCCTTTGAGGTGCTGATGGCCGAGGCAGAGCGCCAACTGGCCGAATCAGCTGAAGAACCCACAACCCCCACATCACCCACAACACCCACAACACCCACAAAGGAAGAAAAGAAGAAGCCCGGCATCATGTCGAAAGTACTCAAGGCCGTCATGACAGCTGTCACCTCCACGCTGGCTGCCGTACTGGGTGCCTGGGTCAGCGAAAAGGTCAGCGGCAAGAAGTCGAAGTCGCGCACTTCGGCGAAAGAGAAGGTGGTGAAGAATGCTACCAGTGCCGCCACGCGCACCATCACCAAAGAACTGACGCGTGACATTTTGGGTAACCTGGTGAAATAGTCCCTACCCCATTCAGTATCGTTAGTTCAACAACAAATCTGCTGCCTTGGTCTGACACTCGCTTGGTGCGAGGAAATGCAGACCGAGGCAGCAGATAAGTTTATAAGGGAACCTAAATGTGCTTATTTGAGGTTCTTAATCTCCAATGCGGGATTGTACTCTGGGTCGATAGCCAAGATCTTATCGGCGTAGCCCTTGGCAGCAGAGATGTTCTTGTCCAGATAAGCACCGAACATCAGGTAGTGCAAGCTGTACTTCAGCATCGTGTTCTCGCTCTTTGAACGGTCAGCCTTGTCGCCCAGCAGGTCAACAACTTGCTGGTAGTCAGCCTTAGCCAGACGGCCAGCCATGTCCTTATCGGTCTTGTTGATGATCTCAGCACGCTTGTAGGCAGCGTATGCCTTCTGTACCGGGAACTTGTCACCGATGGTGGCATAGACTTCAGCAGCTTTCTGATAGAGACTCTTCTTGGAAGCATCGTCGGCAGCATCAGCAGCAAACGAAGAGTAGATCTCAGCCAGTGTCTCATAGTCGTCGACCTTCACCTCGGGCTTGCAAGAGAGGAACTCCTGATAGTACTTGATGGCATTCTCCAGATCGCCGTCCTTCTTGTGCGACTGAGCAAGGGTCTTCAGAATGTCCCAGCGCTTGATCATGGATGAGTCGCTCACCAGCTCCAGGGCTTTATGGTAAGACTGCTTGGCATTTACCTTGTCCTCAAGAGCCTCATGGATGAGGGCTGCATAGTAGTGGTCGTACTCAGAGAAAGTGACACTGTCCTTGTCAATCTCGTTGAAGTATTTATTCAGATACTTCTTAGCAGCATCGTAGTGCTTCATCTCATAGTTGCTGAACATGGCCAGACGGGTGAACGTCGGGTTGTTGGGACGATATTTCAGACCTTCTTCACAGGCAGCCAGAGCGTCCTCAAAGTGACCACCGAAATAGCTGGCACGGGCAAACTCGTTCAGATAGCCCTTATCAATCTGGCTGACGGGAACCTTCTTGAACTCATTGTAAGCAGACTTTCTGTCACCAGCAATCATGAAGATGTGACCCTTGATGGCGTCGACGCTGACATCGGGACGGGCTGCCTTCAGGTCATCCAGTTTGCGGGCTGCACCTCTGGGGTCAATCTTACGATAGACGAGTGCATACTTGTAGTAAGCCTCAACGAGTGAGGGGTCTACATAGATAGCCTGGTCATACTGAGCTGCTGCTGCACCGCCATTGTCAGATACTGCCTCGATGTCGCCGAGGAGCACGAAGGCAGGAGCGCACTTGTTCTTGGAAGCCTGCAGAGCGTAGTTGGCATAAGCCTTGGCATTTGCAGTGTCCTTTGCCTCATAGAAGGCGCGACCGATAGCCAGAAGGTTCTCGGCATTCTTGCGGTTGGCCTTGTAATAGGGCTTCAGCTGCTTGTCGAGGTCTGCGGGTTTACTACTAATGATTTTCTTTACGGCATCTACGTCGGCCTTGGAGCCGTCCTGTGCCATTGCTACTGCGCTGTAACCAGCGGTCAGCGCTGCGATGAATAGATATTTGATTGCTTTCATAGTTCAACGTTTTTATTGGTTTGACATCTTGTTAATTATCTCACTTATATTCTGTTTTCTTATTGTTTGATTGTTGCATTCGACTATATGACGTTCGCAAGTTGAAAAGGTTTATTCCTTGTTGACAATAACTTCGCGGACGTTCATGTTGGCAGTCCTGGGGAGCAGTCCCGATCTCAGGATGATGAGCTGTCCCTTGGGAAGCTGGCAGAAATGGGCAAAAGCCGTCGGCATACCATTGGGGCGCGGGTCGTTCAACAGGGCATAAATGGTACGGATGAGCGGATAGTTGCCATTATATATATAGTATTGATAGGGCTGCCAGCTGTTGACTTTGGTAGCAGAGTCCATTCTGGAAACGCCCATCACGGTAATATTCTTCTTGAAGGTGACGTTGGTGGTGTCGCGCTTGTCGTTGAGCCAGTTGGAACCGATAATGCCCAACGAGTTCTTGTGATTCTCGACATAGTCGATAACGGCAGCGCTGGTCTTGACAGCTCCAATGTTGGGGGCTTTCATCTCCTGCCCGTCGAGCAGGGAGTCTACACACCAGCGGACGGTACTTGACAACGGATTGTCAAACACCACGTCGATTTCCCCGAGCTGTGACTTCGGGTACAGTTCGCCCCACCGGGTAATCTCGCCGCGGAGAATGCGCTTGAAGTCCTTCACGGTGATACAAGTGTCCGGGTTGGCATTGTTGACGATGATGGCAAGACCGTCGTAGGCAATGGGGATAGCCCTTGGCATGTACTTGCGGTCCTGCAGGCTTTTCTTTTCATTGTCAGTGAAATTGCGCGTGGTAAAGGCGAGCAGCGTCTCGAGCTTCATCAGGCGCTTGACGGCATCCTGCTCGTTGATATACTCCACGGAAATAGTGTCTAAGCGCTGACTGTTGAAATAGAAAAGTTCCTCGTCAAGGATGGGGAAGAAACTCTCGTCAGAGACGAACGTTGCCGCCGCCTTCTGGTAGGCTTCCTCCAATTTGGGATTAGGCTTGCCCCCACAGGATGGGAGCAAGCCTAAAATGAGTGATAATCCAATAATAGTGGATGCGATTCTATTCATGTGTTGAACCAAATTACTGCAGACGGAAGGTTACGGGCACAGTGTACTTCACACGGACAGCAGAACCGTTCTGCTTACCGGGAATCCACTTAGGCATGCTCTTCACCACGCGCTGGGCCTCCTTGTCGAGTGAGGGGTCTACGGACTTCACGACGCGAACGTCAGTGATAGAACCGTCCTTCTCAACCACGAAGGTCACGATAACACGACCCTGGACACCATTTTCCTCGGCTACTACCGGGTACTTGATGTTGCTGCTCAGGAACTGCAGCAGGGCGCTCTGTCCACCAGGGAATGAGGGCATCTGCTCTACGACGTCGAACACCTTAGTCTCTTCAACCTTCGGGGGTTCGGGCTCAGCAATCTTCTCCTCAACGTGCTTCACCTCAGCGGTCTCGTCATTACCTTCGACGGTAAATGCACCGATGGCAGTGTTCGTTTCCTGGAGTTCATCCTGAGACTTCATCTCCTGGTCTTCCTTCACCTCGTTATCCTTCTTAATTTCAGGAACGGTAAAGGCTACAGAGCTCTTAACGCGCTCAACCTCGATTTTCTCAATCTCGGGTTCATCTGGTTTCTCTTGCTTTACTTCTTTCTTTTCTGCCAGGTTAGCCAGCTCCACGTCGGTCTCGATGGCTGCATTACGCGAGGCGATGTAGTTATCGATAGAAACCTTTGCGATGACGATAGCGGCGATGATGGCAAAACCAATGAACATGGTGATGAGCGCCTTGAGGTTACGCACACCAGTGTTCTTACGAAGTTGATAAGCACCGTATGCCTGGTTTTTGCCTTCAAATACGAGGTCAACCCAGCCGTTGTCAATAAGATCTATTTTTGCCATAGCTTCTTTCGTTTTTGAGGGTTATTTGACACCTGCCTTCTCAATGAGCGCCTTATCGTCGTCACTCATCTTGTCGACATTATCAATGACATACTTATCAATGTTGCTAATCAGCATTTCGTCTAGGGCAGCTACCATGTTAGCATAGGTAGCAGTAGGCAGAGGACGGATAATGACGGTCATAGCAGGAACCTTCTCGCCGTTGGGGAGTTCACCCTTCTTCAGCTTCTTCAGCTCTTCCTGATACTGTTCGTCAGTCATCTTGGAATTGTAAGCATTCTTCTTGGCATCGAGCTCCTTCTTAGCCATCTTGATCTTGGCTACGGGGTTGATACCTTCCTCTGTCGTATGTTCATTGAGAACCTTCTCGATACCATCCTTACCATAGGTAGTCGGCTTGACGCAAGAGGGGTCGTCGTAGTTGGGCAGACCAGCCACATACCACACCTTGTCATTGGAACCCAGGTAAAGGGTAATCGTGTGAGAAGCCTTCGTCACTTGCTTCTGCTCTTCATTCAGCTGTTTTGTATCTTCGTTAGACGGCATGGTCAGCTGCATAGCCTGCGGCTTGGCCAGCGTAGTACACAGCATGAAGAAGGTAATCAACAGCATCATCATGTCTACCATCGGCGTGAAGTTCACGCGGGTATCCATTTTCTTTTGCTTGGATAGATTCTTTTTTGCCATAGTACTACTCGTTTAAACGTTTAACATCGAGATTCGTAATCAGCTGGAAACGGTTCTCGTTCATGTCCTGAAGCTCTGACATCAACTTCTTAATCGAAGAATAAGGAGTCTTGGAGTCGCACTTGATGGCGAGTCTGATGTCAGGGTTCGCATTGCGGGCCTCGGAAACCCACTCCTGGAATTCGCTCTTGCCTCCCTGGATACTGTCGAGGGGAAGACCGAGCTTCTGGATTGCCTCTGCCATCTTTTCCTGGTCGAGGCTGAGGTATGAAGCAAGCTGCGACATGGAGGCTCCAACCATAGCATCCTCACGGAAGTGCTTGATCTGTGTGGCGTTCAACGAGACATTGAACTTGCTCGTCATAGCGTCCAACATAGCCTGCATGTTGTTCTTGTTTTCGGTTCCCAAGAAGACCTTGCCCTCTGGTGTCACCAGAATGTTGAGCACGTCTTGCTCAGGAATCTTGACCTCAGACACCGAGTTTGGCGTGTTGACTTGCACTGGTTCTGGCGTCAGGAATGTTGATGTCAACATAAAGAAGCACAGAAGCAGCGTCATCACGTCTGACATAGGCGTCATGTCAATCCAGATGTCCTTTTTCTGTATCTTAACTTTAGCCATTCTAAAACGGTTTTTAAGGTTTTTGAAATGGAACTAAAAATTAAGCCTCGTTGTGGTTTGAATCGTAAGTTGCAGCGATGGTGAAACCAATCTCATCGAGAGCGTAAGTCAGCTTATCGATCTTGTTTGAGAAGAAGTTGTAAACAACGGTAGCAACCCAAGAGGTCAAAATACCAGAAGCCGTGTTCACAAGGGCCTCAGAAATACCGGCAGACAGAGCCATAGAGTCAGCACCACCACCAGCAGACAGAGCCTGGAACGATCCGATCATACCGAGCACAGTACCGAACAGAGCGGTCAGAGTACCGAGAGATACGATGGTAGCAACCAT
>JAEEGH010021196.1_pt1 | contig 13441 bp, 10 predicted proteins | sample 9134181 | NCBI WGS metagenome assembly JAEEGH01 (sample SAMN16246544, study PRJNA631951) | gut metagenome | biome: gut microbiome; feature: rumen; material: DP-attached | host: Bos | place: Iran: Karaj | collected 2018-10
GCCATATACGGAGAACTCTATCAAAAGGGTTCGCGTCCGCAAGCCATACAATCTATGGAATCGGACGGTGTGAGCACACATTATATTGTGCCGGGGGCTTTGGTATGCTATCAAAGTTTTGAAGTGCCGGTGCAATTAGCCGATGCCGACGAAGGCCTATTGACACAAAGAGAAGAAATTATCAACTACTCCATGGAGAAGTTGGAATACAATATGAGCAATACCATTCGCAGAATCACCCACCAGCAAAATGCCAAAGTGGCATTTTTGAAAGGTCATGGCGAACTCTCCAATATAGATGTTTTTAAAGCGGCTGTCGCCATCGCCCAATTCTACGAAGTGGATTCTGTGATTTTGGACAACAAAATCAGCAGTATTTTTGACATAGAAGTAAAAGACAGTATCAGCGGTGACTACCGCATAAAAGGCAATAAATACGACTTGTTGATTATTGCCAAACCCACCATTCCATTCGGCGACTACGAAAAATATCTTTTAGACCAATTTGTCATGCGAGGCGGTCGTTTGTTGTGGTATGTCGATCCGGTGATGGCGGAAATTGACAGCATGTACAACTACCCTGAAATGCCGTGTCTGCCTCGGGATTTGAATTTAGACGATATGTTTTTCCGCTATGGTGTCCGCTTTAACACCAATTTGTTGCAAGATTTGAATGCTTTGGCAATTCCTGTCAGCAGCGGAGAACAAGTAGCAGGACAAAATCAATATAAATTGATACCCTTCTACTATTTTCCTATCATCACCCCTTATGCCAAACACCCTATTGTCAACAATCTAAGTCTGCTACGCAGTGAATTTATCAGTTCTATTGATACCATCGGTGCCGGCAACAGCGGTGTAAAGAAAACCATTTTGCTCACCACTTCGGAAAATACAAAAGTGGTCAACACACCGGCTATCATCAGTTTGGAAGTGCTCAAACGCCGTGCCGACATGTTGCAATTCAACAAACAATATCTGCCGGTGAGTGTATTGGTGGAAGGCACTTTCCATTCGCTCTACACCGATTTGCAAGGCGAACATATCAAAGAATTGGGACTCATTAGCGAAAGCCGGCCTACTAAAATGGTTTTTGTGGCAGACGGAGACATGATAAAAAATCAATTGGGAGACAATTTCATCTATCCTTTGGGATACGACCGCTATACCAATACCGCCTTTGCCAACAAAAATTTCTTGTTAAATGCTGTCAACTATCTATGCGATGACGAAGAAATTTTACAAGTAAGGTCGAAAGATTTTAAAATGCGGCTGTTGGACAAAAACAAAATTCTCAAACAACGTACTTTCTGGCAATGCCTGAATATGATAGTTCCTCTGTTGATGATTATATTGTTGGGCATAGGACTTTACACCACGAGAAATTTAACCTATAAGAAAAAAACAAACTATGAAAAATAAAAAGAATTTGATATTGATTGTCATTAGTATTGTTTTAGTAGTGATAGCTCTTATATTGGTGCTGACACGACAATCGGGCACTATGAGTAAAAAGGAAAAGAGTTTTGCCGTAGAAGACACCACTGCTATCAAGAAGATTTTTCTCGCTGACAGCGACGGCAATACCGTCCTTTTGCAGCGAGACGAGCAAAAGGGTTGGACTGTCAACCAAAATTACGAAGTGATGCCCAACAATATTGAAGATTTGTTGAATTGTATTGCCAATTTGACAGTAAAGTCGCCTATTGCCAAAACTGCCCGCGAAAATATCAACAAACGCATGGCTACAGGTTCGGTAAAAGTAGAAATTTTCTACGATGACTATCACATCAAAATAGGTCGCTTGCATGTGTGGAAATATACGCACAAAAAAGTTTATTATATCGGACAGCAAACCATGGACAATTTGGGCAACTACGCCCTGCTGGAAGGGGCAAAATATCCTTGCGTAGTCTATTTGCCGGGCTTTCGCGGATTTGTCCGCCCGAAATATTCTCCTTTGGAAGATGCTTGGCGTACGCACAATATTGTCAAATTAAAAATGTCTAAAATCAAACGTGTTGACATCACCGATTTTGAGCATGCCGACCAAAGTTTCAGCATAGTAAAAGGCAGCGGCCGCCATTTTGACATTTACGCCACACAAACAGGAGAAAAGTTGCCGGCATACGACACCCTGAAACTATTGGACCACCTTTCTGATTATAGAAATCTGAATTACGAAATGCAAGAGATGGAACTTTCCGAACAAGAAAAGGACTCCATTCTTACGAATAATAAATTCAAAGAAATCAGCATCACCGATGTGGACGGCAACAGCACTACTATCACCATGTTTAGAATCAACACCATTCTCAACACTGAAGAATACGACTACAACATGGCCTTTGTAGATGCCTTTAACAGAGATAAATTCTATGCCATTGTCAACGGCAACAAAAACGAGTTGTTTCTTTGTCAATTTTTCGTTTTTGACAGAATTGTACAACCTTTAAGCTACTATATTCCCGGCAACGAAGCCCGTGCAATCCCCTCGTTGAGACAAATAAAAAATTGACATTCAATAAAATACAATTTTTATAAGAAAAACTATCTTTGGTATTAGTTTTTTTTGTAATTTTGCATTTCAATAAAGGTATCATGGCCGAGGGGCTAGGCAGAGGTCTGCAAAACCTTTTACGGCGGTTCGAATCCGTCTGGTACCTCAGGGGAATATGTAAGTTTACTTACAACATAACGCAAGACAAACAAAAGTCTTGCGTTTTTTTGTGCTAAAGTTTCTGATTGACTATGCAGGCGGTGGCACATGCCATCAGGGCGGCGGTTTCTGTCCGCAGACGCATATCTCCCATGCTCACAGGCACAAATCCATTAGCAAGTGCCAGTTCGACTTCTTGTGGGGAAAAATCTCCTTCCGGACCGATGAGCACAAGGGCGGACTTGTCTTTTTTGAGTGCTTCCTGCAAAGGAACAGACGCTTGTGAAGCAGTTCCGCAATAGGCTATCAACTTCTGCCCGGCAAAAGTTTGTGATTGCCGGATAAAATCTTTAAAACCCACGTTGACTTCCAGAGACGGCAGATAGGCACGCAGGGATTGCTTCATGGCGGCAATCATCAAACGGACTATCCTGTCACTTTTGATACTTGTCCGTTCTGAATTTTCACAACAAAGTGTTGTTATTTTACTCACCCCTATTTCCACCGCCTTTTCGGCAAACCATTCAAAACGATCGGTATTTTTAGTGGGTGCCACTGCAAGATGCAAGTAATAGTCCATAGGCTGATAGTTGTCTATTGCCTCCACTATTTCCACCATACAAGCATGCAAATCGTTAACGGCAATTTTCACTTTAAAGAGGGTGCCTTGCCCATTGGTGAGAAAAATTTCGTCTCCCACCTGCAAACGCATCACCTTCAAACAATGCCTGGATTCATCTTCGGGCAACACATAGTGAGTGGTGGCAGTGGTGATATCCGGTGCATAAAATAATAACATGACAATTGTTTTTATTGAAATTGCAAAGATAGCATTTTTATTCTTCTTTTTCACCAACAAGCAAATTTATATTAATTTTGAAAAAACATTTCTCTAAAAATAGTACCTTTGCATATTATTCCATACGAAACGAACAAACGATGAATATAAAAGCACGCTTAACAGTGATGAATTTTCTCCAGTTTGCCATCTGGGGTGCCTATCTGACCTGCATGGGACGCTATTTGGGTCCCATGGGATTAGGAGGGAAAATAGGTTTATTTTATTCCATACAAGGCATTGTATCCTTATTTATGCCTGCCCTATTGGGCATTATTGCCGACAGGTGGATACAAGCCCAGAAAATGCTCGGCATCAGCCATGCCATTGCCGGCATTGCCATGACAGCCGCCGGCATATATGGGTTAAACGCCGGCACTGCCGTGCAATTCGGACCGCTTTTCACGCTTTACACCCTCAGCGTTGCCTTCTATATGCCGACATTGGCATTGTCGAATTCGGTGGCATACAATGCTTTGGAAAAAAGCGGCTACGACACTGTCAAAGCATTCCCTTCCATTAGAGTTTTCGGCACCATTGGCTTTATTGTCTCCATGTGGGCAGTAGATTTGTTAGGCTTTCAACATTCCGCCAAACAATTTATTGTCAGCGGAAGCATCGGCTTGGTGTTGGCATGCTATGCCTTTACCATGCCCTCGTGCCCTACCAACAAAGCACATTCCCAATCGTTGGCAGATGCCTTGGGATTGCGGGCATTTTCGCTTTTCAAGCAAAAAAGAATGGCCGTATTTTTCATTTTTTCCATGTTGCTGGGAGTCTCTTTGCAGATTACCAATGGCTTTGCCAACCCGTTTATTCATAGTTTTGGTGCCGAAGCACAATATGCCCATACTTTCGGCGTGCAACATGCCAACATTCTAATTTCCCTTTCGCAAATATCTGAAACACTTTGTATTTTGTTGATACCATTTTTCTTGAAACGCTACGGCATCAAAAAGGTGATGCTGATAGCGATGTTTGCATGGATGCTTCGCTTTGGTCTGTTCGGGTTAGGCAATCCCGGAGAGGGAATCTGGCTGTTGGCACTTTCCTGCGTGGTGTACGGGGTGGCATTCGATTTTTTCAATATCAGCGGATCTTTGTTTGTAGATAAGGAGACCGACACTTCCATGCGATCGTCGGCACAAGGCTTGTTCTTTTTGATGACCAACGGCATCGGTGCCACGCTGGGGACTTTTGGTGCCCAATGGGTTGTCAACCAATTCTGCCAATGGCAGGGACGTCATCTGGTCGGCAATTGGCAGGCGGTATGGTTTATATTTGCCGCATACGCACTTATTATCGCATTGGTATTTGCCGTAGTTTTCAAATACAAACACCAAGCGGAAGAATAATATCGGCAAAAAACCTGCTGATTTCAGCCATTTTCATAAAAAAAATGTTATCTTTGCAATTTCTAAGGAGACAGACATGGGACTATTATTTTCAGGCAATAAACGAGAAAAACGAACTTTTAACTACACACCGAAATACTACGACAAAAAAACTGACGACCTTCGCAAAGAGAAAATGCTCAATGATGAAGACAGTCACGTAGATTTTTCGGACAGATTCCACCAAAAAATCAACGAAAACCGCCAAACCAAAAACGATTCAGCGAAAAAATTGATTATCATGGTGGCGATTTTAGCTTTGTTAATTTATATAATGGCATCTATTCACTGATATGGCTGATATTATCAATGTTTTACCGGATAGTGTTGCCAACCAGATTGCCGCCGGAGAGGTGGTGATACGGCCGGCATCAGTGGTGAAGGAGTTGGTGGAGAATGCCGTAGATGCCGGAGCGAAGCATATAGAGGTGATTGTCAAAAATGCCGGTCGCACCCTGATACAAGTTATCGACGACGGCAGTGGCATGAGTGAAACCGATGCCAGAATTGCCTTTGAACGCCATGCCACCTCGAAAATAAAACAAGCTGATGACTTGTTCCACTTGTCAACCAAAGGTTTCCGCGGAGAAGCGTTGGCGGCTATTGCCGCCATATCGCATGTGGAACTCCGCACCCGCCGGGCAGAAGACGAACTCGGAACAGAGATATTCATGGAAGGCAGCAAATGCATCGACCAACATGCCTGCACTTGCGAAAAAGGTGCCTCCTTTTCTATCAAAAACCTGTTTTTTAATGTTCCGGCAAGAAGAAATTTCTTAAAATCCGACAACATAGAATTCAGCCACATACAAGAAGAATTTTTAAGAGTGGCACTCATACACCACAATATCTCTTTTTCACTCTATCACAACGACAAAGTGGAATACAAACTGCCAACAGGAACTCTCAAACAAAGAATTGTCAATATTTTCGGCAACAGCTACAACGACAAACTGATACCTGTGGAACAAAATATCACTTTGGTGAATATCAGCGGATTTATTGTCAAACCGGAATTTGCCAAGAAAAGCAAAGGAGAGCAATATATGTTTGCCAACAATCGCTACATCCGCCACCCTTATTTGAATCATGCCATAGAAAGTGCATTTTCGGAATTGATAAAAGACAATACCCATCCGGGTTATTTTATTTATCTGCAAGTGCCTGCCAATGCATTGGATATTAACATTTCTCCCACCAAAACGGAGGCAAAATTCCAAGAAGAAAAGAATATCTACAGCATTCTTTACTCCACCATCAAGCACAGCCTCGGCAAGTTTAATCTGACACCGTCATTGGATTTTGACGATGCACAAATCGGCATCAGTTTCAACAACCAACACATTCCGCAACAACCGCTTTCGTACAAAAATCCGGACTACAACCCTTTTGACAAGAAGACTTTCCAACAACATGCCTCCGGCAGCGAAAACACTTGGAAAGCCAGCGGTGGCAACCAAGGTTGGGAGAAAATATATGCCTCTATCAAAGAAAACACACCGGAAGAAGCCATAGAAGAGCAACAAAGCCAACTCCATTTGCAAGAAGAAGACACACAACCTGTGGCATCCAACAACAATGTATTTCAAATACTTGACAAATACATTGTCGGCAAACTCAAGTCGGGATTGATTATCATAGACATCGATGCTGCCATGGAACGCATTATGTATGAACGATTTTTGAAACAATTAGACCAACATACGGACGGCAGCTGTCAAAAAATGCTTTTTGGAGAAACACTCACCTTTTCGCCTCAACAAGCCGAAATTGTCAAAGAATTGCTGCCGGAGTTGCACAGTTTAGGTTTCGGCATAGAAGAATTCGGCAAGAACACATTCATTATTGACGGCATGCCGGCAGAAGTGTCCGGACAACATCCGCAAGAAGTAATCGACAGTTTGTTGTCAACCTACAACAACAATCTTTTATCACTGAAGATTAGCAAGAAAAGCAATCTCGCCCACTCTTTTGCCCGCACTGTCAAATACCGTCAAAAGACATTGACAGATTTGGAAATGCAAAATATTATCCACGAATTGTTTACCACATCCGCTCCGCAAATATCACCCGGCAAGAAACGTATCTGTGTCATGTTTGACGGACAGGAACTACTGAAAATATTCAAATAATGACCAATAGCAAAAAAATCATCAACGATCCCGTTTACGGGCTTATCAATATCAACAGCGAACTGGTGTTCACGCTGATACAGCATCCCTATTTTCAACGCTTAAGAAACATTCACCAGTTGGGATTGTCGCACTTGGTGTATCCGGGTGCCACCCACACCCGTTTCCAACATTCCATAGGTGCCATGCATCTGATGCAAAACGCCTTGAAGACATTGATAGAAAAAGGTATTGACATCACCACAAAGGAGCAGGAAGCCACTTTGGCAGCCATATTGCTGCACGATATCGGGCACACGCCCTTTTCGCATGCCTTGGAAAACTTTTTTGTCCCCGGCAGCACCCACGAAGCCTTCACCCACCTGATTATACAAAGGCTCAACCAAGAACTGCAAGGGGCATTGGACCTCACCATACAAATTATCGACAATCAATACCACAAACACTTTCTGCACCAATTGGTGAGCAGCCAATTAGATGTGGACAGGTTAGACTATCTCAACAGAGACAGTTTTTATACCGGCGTGTCGGAAGGAGTGATAGGAGCGGAACGCATTATCAAAATGCTCCATGTAAAAGACGGGCAGTTGGTGGCAGAAAGCAAAGCCGTATATTCCATTGAAAAATTCATTATCTCCCGCCGTTTGATGTATTGGCAGGTATATCTGCACAAAACAGTGCATGTGGCGGAACAAATGCTGATAAAAACGCTGGAAAGGGCACTATGGCTCTATCGTAACCGCTGTCCGATATTCACCACAGCGGCTTTGGCGTTCTTTTTTGACCGCAGCCGCACCTTGGAAGAATTCCAACAGGAGGCTTGCTTGGAGAATTATCTTGATTTGGATGATATCAATATCTGGTTTTGCATCCAGCAATGGCAGCAGGCACAAGATGCCATTTTGGCGGAACTGAGCAAAAGACTTTGCCAACGCCGGCTGTTTCACATTGACATACAGGAGCAAGCCTACGACGAAGCCTATATCCGCCAGAAGCAAATGCTTGCCTGCGAGCACCTTCATATTCCTTTGGACATGGCACGCTATTTTGTCATAGACGGGGAAATGGAAAACAGAGCCTACAATGCCAAAGTGGAAACCATCTGGATTATGGACAAACAAGAAAATTTGCTGCCCTTGGAAGCCATTTCCGACCACCTGAACCACCGCACGCTGTCTGAAACTGTCAGCAAATTTTTCGTCTGCTACCCCAAAGAAATATTGGTATAAACAAAAAAACATCCCCTGAAAGATGCTTTCTTTAGGGGATGTATGCAACTCTTTTTTTTGCCTTTTAGCGTTGGTTTTGCTGCAAGGCGTTTTGATAATTTCCCAATTTCAATCCATATCGTATTATCGTATTTCGTTCAATTTGATTATCAAATTTTTATTGGTTTCGTCCCATGTGTATAAATATTTGTAATTTTTCTCTTTTAATATATTAAACACTCACAGAAAGGACAGAACTCGTGGAACAATTGATTTTTTCAACCGATAATATTACTGAAAACAAATAACATAATGTAATTAGTACAGCAATTATTCGTACAAAAATTTGCTTAATGTTATCATAAATTCAATATTCAACCCTTCATCCGTAAATATTTGGGAATATGGAATATATAGAGATTGTTTTTTTTCTTTTTCTACTAACAAAACACAAGGAAATTCTTTTATTTTTTTACGTAATACTATACTTTGAGACCTATTCTTTAGATGATCAAATACTATAGGAATGGTATCACCATACATATACACACTCTCCATTGCCCATCTTTTGCTTGTATATTCTGCCATTTCATCTTTCAACACAAATAAAATCTGTAATCTTGAAGTTGCTTGCTTCAATTCTTGACAATAAACCAATAGATTTTTAACACAAGCACTACAACAAGGGTCTGCATAAAGAATATAAATATATTGTATACTATCATTTTCTATAACTTTGTTTCCATCAAAATCATAGAATTGCTGACCATAGACATTAATCATATTGCTTATGACTATCCAAAATAAAAATACTAATTTCCGACCTTTAAAAATCATGTTTATAAAAACGTACCTCTAAACAAGGAGAATATTGAACCATATATTCATTCCAGCAATCTGCATATTCTTGTCTCTTTTTCCCGACCGGATAACAAGTAGAACCTCCTTTATAAAAAACAGTTAACTTGTTTTTATTAAAGAATAATTGGCTGTTAGACAAAAAACAGATTCCATAACAATGCCTTTCATAAATAGAATCTTGCGATGATATTTGCATTTTCAATTCATCCAAAATATTATTTTTATCCGAAAGTACCCATTCACCATTCTTTAAATTCCAAATATCTATATACACATTGGGAATATTTTTCTTGAGTATGGGTTCTTGATATGCTATCAGCAATTTATCGGATGAAATAAATTTAACATATCTCATTTGATATGCTTGTTTTAGAACTGATTCCGCAATCTCTATTAAGTCCATTGCATCATGAATATCATGCTTACTAAATTGCTTATTCAATTTTTTTTCATCAAAATATTTCCACTCTTTAACATTTCTATTGAAAGTATCTAATATAGAAAGTGATTTAACATCAAATATACGCACCTTATATCTGCTTCTATCCACCCATGCTATCATTTGAGAAACAGCATCTATCATCCGGACCTCCTTACCATTGATATAAGAAAATGCCGTATGATAATTCCCTGGTTCAATAAAATTTTCAATTTTTTCCGTTTCCAAATTATAAATGAATAATGAAGTTGCTGTATCATGTGGATGATAAATATGACCTCCTATCATTATTTTATCATTTACCAGAAACATACCATTCCTTGCATTTGCTGATATTTCTACTGTTTTTAAATATTGCCAAACACCATCTTTTTTTTCAATCAAATAGAAATTCTTAAAAGCATTCAATACCATATAGTTATCAAAAACTGCTATTTGATCTATCCGCATATTATACCTTGGATCCAAATAATCACTTAAACTCGGAATTTCTACAATAAATCTTTCTGATTGGTAGGTATAAATATTGGTGATGATCAATTCAACAGAATCGGATGTTTTACAACATCGTTTGGCAATATAAATATTATCTTCATATTGGGTATAGACATACTCTGTATGATAAGTCAAATCAGGATATGCCAAAATAGTATCCAATTCCAAATAATCGGTTACTTTTTTTTGACCATACACCTGCATGAAAGGCACAAACAATACCAAACAGAGTAACTGTCTTATAATATTATAAAACTTTATTGTCATTAAATATCATCAGTAATATCAAACATTGTAATTATAATATCTGCATCCCCATCAGCTGTACCATTACTCCATGCGGATTGCACCCTTAAATATACATTACCTCCCTCTAAACTATATGTAACAATAGTTCTTGATCTGTTGCCTGTAAATACAGCATTTTCCATAATTTCAAAATCTATTGTATCTAGTTCTGTTTCCAAAATTCCATCAATAATTTCTTTTGCTATAGTAACATCGGATGATAACACTAGTGGCGATTCCAATTTTTTCGAACATTTTTCATCACCTTCATGCAAACAAGTTACCACTGTTCGATGAATGGTATATCCAGAAGTTGGCGTATCACTAATATAGGTTACCTTATCTACTTCACTATATCGAACTCCACCCCACCATGTTTTTCTTCCTCCTTCTTTATGGAATTCATTAATGTACATTATGCGCCCCGTAGATTGAGCTAATATAATATTTTCACCAATATTATAGGTTAGAACAAAACCTATCAATAATAATTTTAATAAATTCTTTTTCATTACAAAATATTTTTATTTATTTACTAATTTAATAACTTGTAACCTTTAATTTTTATTTATTTCTTCTTTTCATTATAGCCGACAATAACGGTTACCTTTTATAATTGCCTAAACCATAACAAAGGTTCGTTAATATTGCCGTTGTTGTCATTGTATAAGAACACCAACGGCATAATATGCCTAAGTTCGTCTTGCACAAATACCAAACATCTTTTCTATAACGAAATATATCGGCAAAAATTGTATTGCTTTGTATTTCTGCGTCATTATAAGGGAGCAATATCCCTGTATCGGCATGTCGCCATACAAAAACAATACAGAAAACAGCACGGATTTTCCGACATATCCGGTGCCAAATATTCCTGCCGGTTTTTCTTGTATTTTTGTTCATTCTTTTTGCCGCCGTATTCAATGTAAAAAAAATACATCAAATTTTACACTGCAAAAATATAACAAATTGCAAGAACAAGGAGTGCACAATTGTCAATTTAAAGTGCACGATTGTCAAATTTTAGTGCACAATTGTCAATTTGGAGTACATATTTGTCAATTCAGGAGTGCACATTTGTCAATTCGCTGTATTCCTGTATTTTGCACGATAGGCGTCAGGAGTAGTTCCGTAGGACAAAAAGAAGCTTTTATAAAAGCCGGAAGTGGAACTGAGTCCCACCTGTTGGACGATTTCTTTAACATAAAGGTCGGTTTCACGGAGCAGACGGGCGGCCTCCGCCAAACGCAGGTCTCGCAGATATTCGCTGAAAGTTCTGCCGGTGGCAGCTTTCAGTTGCTGAGAAAAATAGGTACGGTTGGTCCGCATCAAGGCACAGAGCTCATCGCGTTTTAAATCCTTTTGGCAAAAACGCTTGTTTTCCAATAGCATCCGGTTCAGTTGCTGCATAAAAGGGTCGGATATTTCTTCTTCCGAAATCTTCATTTCGGGCTCTTCCGGCGTTGCTTTATCCATCACATAACCGAAAGTTCCCCATATAAGAGCCGAAAAAGGCAGATAAAACAAATAAGTCCGGTCGGAAAAGTCAAAAATAAAGCAGACAATATAGGCTGCCAGCAGTAGCAACAACAAAGTGCAAGCCGTATATATCATCTTTTTTGAATACAGGAACCTGTTGCGAATCAGCACTGCCACCATGAAAAATCCGGATATTGCCGCCAACAAATCCATAATTATAGCAATGGTCTGCTCCTTGGCAACATTAACAATTACATTGTTGTCCATTAAAAGATACATACCGGCTTCCAAGCAGTTCACCAGCAGGAACAAGCCTGCCGCATAATGCAAACGGCCGGAAGCGGTCTTGCGTGTCAGCAACAGACGGCATACATAGTATAGCAGCACAAGAATAAGTACTGCGTGCAAGATGTTGATAATATAAAAACTTGTGCCACTCATGGTGTTATCACTTAAAGGTCTGTCTTCGGGTTAGTACTGCAAATTGCTTAAAGCAAATTTTCTGCAAAGGTAATAAAAATATTTATTCCTTGTTTAAAAAAAATATTTTTTCAGGCACCTGCTTGTCTTTTATTCAAAATCATTCTCTATTCAGCGTCTTTCACCAACCGGACAGAATAACCCAAAGACCGCCATCCAATATAAGCGGGATAGAGGTTGCCGGCGTCAAAATGCAATATCCGGGCTTCATCGGCTTCCCCTGTTCTTTCGTCGTATTCGTACGATGCCGACCAATAGCCGCCTTCAGAGCCGGCTTCACTAACGGTAGTCTGATTTCGATAGCCTCCGGCAGGCAGGAATATGCAGCCGTCGGACGCTATTTGCTCCCAGTCGGCAGTGCTGACAGTATTGGAAGTATAATCCGCACCGTAATTATTGGTCTTGTTGAAAGAATAAACATCGCTTTTCCAGTTGTCGGGAACAATAATCAAGCCATTCACTCCATGTACGATAGCTTTGGCATAGCGGATGCCGGAAGCGGTAAGACGGGTATTTAGCAAATACTCCCATTCATCAGAGGTCATGGTACGCCAACCCGGACCATCAATGGTGTTGGTTTGCGGATTGTAAATAGAATTGTAAACACCCCAGTCGTAATAGGTGCCGGCAATATCGTTGTTTCCGTAACCATAGCCGCCGGTAGGATGAGTGGCTGTCATATAGGGCCATTTATTATCATATCCGCTGGTACCCCAGCCGAACAAGTCTATCCAGCCGGTATAGGCAGAATCTATGTATCTGTTTTCAATTCCAATGATATCCCATTGGTTGGGGGCGAAACGCCATGTTCCCGGTGCAGAACCATAACCGCCTGCCACCGGATGGTAGGTAGGGCTGCTTCCGCCATTGGTGGCACTCCATTGCAGGTTGCCGGGGGAAAAATACACCGTCCGCGTTGCGGAAACAGAGAAGGCATCGGTAAACACGCCTCCGCTGAATATGGCTATATAAGTGGCGTTGCCGGTTGCGGTAATGGTACGGGGATTGTCGGTATAGCCGTCGTCCCATCTCTCAAAACGATAGCCGGTGGCAGGAACGGCCCATATTTCTATGACGGTTCCTTCTTTATAAACACCGCCGCCATTAACCGTGCCGTGACTTTCATCGTCCGGTATTGCCGTAATCGAAAACTCTTTCTGGCAGTAGT
>JAEEGH010021199.1_pt1 | contig 13440 bp, 7 predicted proteins | sample 9134181 | NCBI WGS metagenome assembly JAEEGH01 (sample SAMN16246544, study PRJNA631951) | gut metagenome | biome: gut microbiome; feature: rumen; material: DP-attached | host: Bos | place: Iran: Karaj | collected 2018-10
CCACGCAAGGCGTATCCAGCAGACCGAAACATTCCTGCAACCGCACCCGCAAGACCGGCACTTGCGCCCCGGGACGGTATTCCAGGCGGATGTTGCTGCCTGTCGGGACGATGACATGGGTAGGCGCAAGCCGGCTGACGGCCTGCTGGCAGTCATAGGGCAGCAAGCCCCAAAGAACCGCGCACAAGTCGATTTTCCGAAGTTGCGCCGACGATGTAGCCTTGCCGGCATAAAGAGGCAGCCATCCGGAGGCTGTTTCCAGAACTGACGCCGTGGAGAGATCCGGAAGGTCCAACTCAGGATGCCAGGCAGCAACGGCCGCGATTCGTCGTTGCAGGTTCTCCACTTCCGGAGAAAAGTCGAACATGGACCGGCCTTCCTTTTTGGCGGCTTCGCACAAAACGCGCAGTGCTTCCTCCCGGTACCCTTCCGGCAGCGGGCGGGTAGCCAGCAGATGGCAGCCGATGCGCCACTCCCGGCGGGCCACGACAGCGCCGGCCTTGCTGTCCCAAAACACATGGTCTCGTTCAATCGCGCGGACTCTCAGGTCGGATTCGGCGACGGGCGCAGCCAGAAAGATCCGGCCGACACCGCCACCGCGGGTATGTACACTGGCGACAGCCAGCCACTCCGAACCGGCCAGGACGCTGTCGCCGTCGAGCGAAACAAGGTCACCACTGGCCAGACAATAACGGCCATGACCTTCCTTCCACGCCTTGGCAATACGTTCCGGATAGGCGGCGGCTACCAATGCTCCGATGTCATAAGGAGAAACCGGGCCGTTGTCTTCCGCTACCCTGACCATGTCACGATACTGGGTGGCGATCCGCGTCAACTGGCTCCACGGGCCGGGACGGCCGCTGCGACGGGCATTCCGCAAGGCGTTAATCCGCAAATCGATACCGACATCCATCCCGGTGGCCAGCGGATCTTTTTCTTCCAGCAGCGCCGCCACATCGGCCGCCAGGGCTTGCAGACGACCGTCTACTGCGGTCAGCAGCATCTGCGCCATGCGGGGGTGACAGGGCAAAGCAGCCATTTTTCGGCCATAAGGGGTAATCTGCCCGTCGGTCTTGACGGCGCCCAAAGACTGAAGCAGCGCATGGGCAGAGCGGAGGGCAGGAGCAGGCGGCGGGGTCAGCCAAGGAAGCCGCTCGGGACGGGATTCGCCGGCAGCTGCAATCTGCAGAGCCAAGGGTGCGAGATCCGCTTCCAGGATTTCCGGCATCCGCCGTTCCGCCATCCGGGTTTCTGCAGCCGGCGACCAAAGCCGCCAGCAACATCCGGGGGCCACCCGGCCAGCGCGTCCGGTGCGTTGCACCATCATGTCCCGGCTGATCCGCACGGTCTCCAGATGTTCGAGTGCTGTGCGGGAATCGAAGACCGGTTTCCGGCACAAGCCGGCATCCACCACGATCCGAACGCCTTCGATGGTCAGGGAAGTTTCGGCGATGGGGGTGGCAAGCACCACTTTCCGCTCACCCGGCGGACTCGGAGCGATTGCCCGGCGCTGCGCTTCCATCGGGAGCAGGCCGAAAAGCGGACATATCCTTGTATGCGCATCCAACTGGTCCAGAGCTTCGGCACACCGGCGGATCTCGCCTTCACCGGGAAGAAAGACCAGCATATCCCCTTCCCGCTCCTGGAGTTCCGTCCTGACAAGGCGGACGGTCGCGGGAACAATCTCTTCGACGGGGACATCGCCCCCATAATGGATCTCGACAGGGAACCTCTTTCCCGAACAAGAAACACGCGGCGCCTGCAAAGCCGAACAAAGGGCTTCCACATCGATGGTCGCAGACATGATCACCAGTTTCAAATCCGGACGTAATACCCCCTGTATCTCTCTGGAGAGCGCCAATGCCAGATCCGTCTGGATGCTGCGTTCGTGGAATTCGTCGAAAATGACCACCGCCACACCCTCCAGCGTCGGATCTTCCACGAGCATCCGGGTCAGAATCCCCTCGGTCAGTACTTCGATACGGGTCCGACCACTCACCTTCCGTTCAAAACGTATGCGATAGCCTACTGTCTCCCCGACCGTTTCTCCCAGCAAAGATGCCATGCGTGCAGCTATCTGACGGGCAGCAATCCGTCGTGGCTCCAGCATCAGGATCCGTGCGTTTGACGGAAGAGACGACAGCAGGGTCAAAGGCAACACGGTGGATTTGCCTGCGCCGGGCGGCGCGGTCACTACCAGCGTCCCGTGCGTGGCCAGCTGCCGGTTTACCTCCGGCGCTATCTCCCATGCCGGCAACTGCCTGATTTCCGATTCCTGCAAAGGCATCTTTTCCGATTGACTCGATACAAATGTACGAATCTTTGGTTAATTTTGTAGATTATTGTAATTGCATCACCATCGTGGCCAGCCGTGTCAACGAACTGAGGGAGCGCAGGACGCTCGATGACGAAGGAATCCGGGAACTGCTGGAAAGCGACGACGAATCCCTCGCGGAAGAACTCTTCCGTCACGCCCGCGAAGTAGCGGTAGGACAGTTCGGTCCTGTGGTTTGGCTCCGCGCCCTCATCGAATGGAGCAACGTCTGCCGCAACGACTGCTATTATTGCGGCATCCGCCGGAGCAACCGGGCCCTTCCCCGCTATTCCCTCACACGAGACGAAATCCTGTCATGCTGTGACCAGGCCTGGCGCTTGGGTCTCAGGACCTTCGTCCTGCAGGGCGGCGAGAATCCGCCCGCCGCGGAGAAGCTTGCAGAGACCGTCGCCGAGATGCGTGCTTCCTGGCCCGAAGCGGCCATCTCCCTTTCGCTCGGAGAACTTCCCGGCGAGACTTACGCGTTGCTTCGGCGCAGTGGCGCCAACCGTTATCTGCTCCGGCACGAAACCGCAAAGCCCGCGCTTTACGCCAGACTGCACCCAGCCGGCATGCGACTGGAAAACCGGCTCGCCTGCCTGCACCACTTACGCGCACTGGGCTTCAAGACAGGCATGGGCATGATGGTCGGCAGCCCTTATCAAACGACAGACGACTTGATCGCAGACATCCGTCTGATGGAAGAATTCCGCCCGGAGATGATTGGTCTTGGACCGTTCATCCCGCAGCATGACACCCCCTTCCGGGACTTTCCGGCCGGCAGCGCTTCTACGACGCTGCGGCTTTATGCCATCCTGCGGCTGATGCTGCCCCAGGCCTGGATTCCCGCCACCACGGCGCTGTCCACCCTGCGGCCGGACGGGCGCACCGCCGGCATCCTGGCCGGTGCGAATGTGGTGATGCCCAACTTCACGCCTGTAGAGCGGCGCGATTCCTACGCCCTCTACGACGGAAAGAGCCGCCCGGACGCCGAAGCGGCCGAAACCCTGAATCAACTGAAACTAGAACTAGATACGATTGGATATCATGTATAATCCTTCCTCCACCCATGCCGATGAATTCATCGACCATGCCGAAGTGCTCGAAACACTCGAAGAAGCAGCTCGCGAGTGCGGAAACCGGGAACGCGTCCTGGCCATCCTCGAGAAGGCTGCCTTATGCAAAGGCCTGAGCCACCGGGAAGCGGCCATCCTGATGGACTGCGACGATCCCGTGCTCGAAGAGAAACTCTTTGCCCTGGCCAGCGAAATCAAGCATCAGTTTTACGGAAACCGCATCGTGCTCTTCGCCCCACTCTACCTGTCGAACTACTGCATCAACGGCTGCGTCTATTGCCCCTATCACGCCAAGAACCGCACGATTCCCCGCAAGAAACTCACCCAGGAAGAAATCGCAGAAGAGGTACGGGCACTCATCCGCATCGGACATAAGCGCCTGGCCGTAGAGGCCGGCGAGGATCCCCGCCACAATCCGCTGGAATACATCCTCGATTCCATCCGTACCATTTACTCCGTGAAAGAGGGCGGCAATTCCATCCGCCGCGTGAATGTCAACATCGCCGCCACCGACGTGGAATCGTACCGGAAACTGAAGCAGGCCGGGATCGGCACCTATATCCTCTTTCAGGAAACCTACAACCGGGCGCAGTACGAAAAGCTTCATCCTACCGGGCCCAAGAGTAACTACGAATGGCATACCGAGGCCATGGATCGCGCCCAGGAAGGCGGCTGCGACGACGTGGGCGTGGGCGTCCTCTTCGGACTCAACGGTTACCGCTATGAGTTGACCGCCTTGCTGATGCATGCGGAGCATCTGGAAGCCCGCTTCGGTGTCGGCCCGCATACCATCAGCATGCCGCGCATCTGCCCGGCGGATGACGTGTCGCTCGAGAGTTTCCCCGACGCTTTGCCCGACGCCATTTTCCGCAAACTCGTGGCTGTGCTCCGTGTGGCCGTACCCTACACCGGCATGATTATCTCCACGCGAGAATCCGCCCGGATGCGGGAACAACTCCTCCACTGCGGCGTTTCGCAGATCAGCGGCGGCTCACGCACGAGTGTCGGCGGATACACCACGGAAGAGCGGCACGACGAGACCGCGCAATTCGACGTGGCGGACACACGGCCGCTTGACGACGTGGTCCGCTGGCTGCTGGAGCAGCACCATATCCCCAGCTTCTGTACCGCCTGTTATCGGGAAGGCCGCACCGGTGATCGTTTCATGGCGTTGTGCAAGAGCGGCAAGATCAGTTACTGCTGCACGCCCAATGCGCTGATGACGCTCAAGGAATACTTGATGGACTACGCCTCCCCCGCCACCCGCGCCGAAGGCGAAAGGCTGATCGCTTCCTCCCTGACCGACATCCCCGAAGGCCGCGTCCGCGACCTGACCGTCGAACGCCTGAAACGCATCGAAGCCGGGGAAAGAGACTTCAGATTTTAATGGAAAGAATTCACATCGCTTTCTTCGGACCGACCAATAGCGGGAAGTCGACGCTGGTGAACGCGATTGCGGGCCAGCAGGTGTCGCTGGTGAGCGACGTGCCGGGGACGACGACCGATCCGGTACGCAAAGCGGTGGAACTGCCTGGGCTCGGCCCCTGCATCCTGATTGATACAGCCGGGTTCGATGACAGGGGGATTCTGGGTACTGAACGCCTACGCCTTACCCGGGCCGTCCTTGACGAGACCGACGTGGCCGTGGTGCTGTCGATGTCCCCAAATGAGGGACATCCGCAGCAAAAAGGGGGGCAAAGTGCTGCCGATGTCCCTGATTTCGGGACATTGGCAGCACAAGCTGGGATTCCTGTCGTCCGATATACCCGGGGAGAGTCGATTGAGTCACTGCTGGAACGGATTGCAGCGGCGTTGCCGAAGGAGGAAGAACGATTCCTGACCGGTGATCTCGTAAAGGCCGGCGACACCGTGCTGCTGGTGATGCCGCAGGATAGTGAGGCGCCGAAGGGGCGGCTGATCCTGCCGCAGGTACAGGTTCTTCGCGAGCTGCTCGACCGGGGGTGCACGCCGCTCTGCTGCACACCGCAGTCCCTGTCCGCCGCTCTGGCGGCGCTCAAGGCGCTGCCGGCACTGACCATCACCGACTCGCAGGTTTTCGGCCTGGTCAACCGGGTCCTGCCCACTACAGCTCCCCTCACCTCTTTTTCCATCCTGCTGGCGGCCGCAAAAGGCGACGCGGCGGTCTTCGTGGAAGGGGCCCGCGCCATCGGGCGCCTGCGGCCGCATTCCCGCGTACTGATCGCTGAAGCCTGCACACATGTTCCCAACACGGAAGACATCGGGCGCGTCAAGATTCCGGCGCTGCTGCGAAAGCGCGTGGAGATGCCCGGTCAAGCCGGGCATGACGCAGGAAGTCAAGCCGGGCATGACGCAGGAAGTCAAACCGGGCATGACGCAGGATTGCAGGTCGATATCGCGGCTGGTAATGATTTCCCGGAGGATCTGTCACCCTACGATCTGATCATCCACTGCGGCGCCTGTGTCGCCACACGCACCCTCGTGCGCGCAAGAACAAGAAAGGCACTCCTGAGCGGAGTGCCTATCACCAATTACGGCATCGCCCTGGCTTATCTGCAGGGGATGCTGGACCGCATCGTTATTCCTTAGCGGCGAATTCGTCCACGATCCGTTTGATGTCAGCCGGATTCAGGCGGCCGTACACCTTCTCGGCGATGGTCGCTACCGGAGCCAGACCGCAGGCGCCGACACAACGCAGGCAATCGAGCGAGAACTTGCCGTCGGGCGTCGTCTCGCCCACGTCAATGCCCAGCACGCGCTTGAACTCTTCAAGCAGTTTGTCCGCACCGCGCACATAGCACGCGGTTCCCAGGCACACGGAAATCGGATACTTGCCTTTCGGCGTCATCGTGAAGAATGAGTAGAACGTCACTACGCCATAGACTTTCGAGGCAGGAATGCCGAGTTTGTTGGCGACGATGCGCTGCACCGGCTCGGGCAGATAGCCCAGCCGGGACTGGCATTCGTGCAGGATGGCGATCAGTTCTCCGGGATCGTTATTGAATTTTTCGCAGACCTCCTCAACCTGGCGGACGGCCTCGCAGGATAATTTCATCTCACTCATGACTACTGGATCTGTTTGTTGAAGTAATGTGTGTGAAGCAACTGTTCGGAACGTTCGCCCAGCGGTTCGCCGAGGTACTCTTCATACAGTTTGATGATATCGGGATTCTTGTGGCTCATCCGGATGGCCTTGCCTTCGTCTTCGCGGTAGGTGGCTTCCATACGTGCCTGAATGATTTCGGCATGGCCGTGGTGGTACGGCTGGCCGGCGCCGCCGATGCAGCCGCCCGGGCAGGCCATCACTTCCACGACGTGATAGTCGAGCTTGCCAGCACGCAGGCGGTCCATCACGATGCGGGCATTGCTCAGGGTGTGGGCCACACAGACCTTCAACGGGAAGCCGTTGAGATCGATGGTGGCTTCCTTGATGCCTTCGAGGCCGCGGACCTGGGTGAACTCGAGTTTCGGCAGTTCCTTGCCCGTGTACACTTCGTACACCGTGCGGAGGGCTGCCTCCATCACACCGCCGGTGGCGCCGAAGATGGCACCGGCACCCGACGACTCGCCCATCGGCGTATCGAAGTCGCTGTCGGGCAGGTCGGCGAAGCGGATGTTGGAGCGCTTGATCAGGCGCGCCAGCTCGCGGGTGGAGATGGAGTAGTCCACATCGGGGACACCGTCGACGGAGAATTCCTCACGCTCGCATTCGTACTTCTTGGCCAGGCAGGGCATGATCGAAACGACCACCACCTTCTTGGGATTGATGCTCCGCTTTTCGCACCACCAGGTCTTGGCGATGGCGCCGAACATCTGGGCCGGCGATTTGGCGGAAGACGGGTAATCCAGCAGGTCGGGATAGTTGTGCTCGAAGAAATTGACCCAAGCCGGGCAGCACGAAGTCATGATCGGCAGTTTGACGGTCTTGTCGCCCGCCAGGAAAGCCTTCAGGCGCTTCAGGATCTCGGCGCCTTCCTCCATGATGGTCAGGTCGGCGGCGAAATCGGTGTCGAAGACCTTGGTGAAGCCCAGGTGCTTGAGGGCGGTCACCAGTTTGCCGGTGACGATCGTACCGGGCTTCATACCGAATTCCTCGCCGAGGGCGACGCGGACAGCCGGAGCGGGCTGCGCGATGACGATCTTGTTGGGATCGCAGAGGTCGTCGAGCAGACGGTCGGTATTGTCACGCTCGGTCAGGGCGCCGGTCGGGCAGACCGCCACGCACTGGCCGCAGTAAGAGCAGTCCGTATCCTTGAACATCCGGTCGAAGGTCGGGGCGATGGTGGTGTCGAAACCACGGCGGATAGCACCCAGCACGCCCACCGACTGGACGGTGTTACACACACTTTCGCAGCGGCGGCAGAGGATGCACTTGTCCATGTTGCGCGTGATGGCGGCCGTCACCTCTTTCTTGCGGGTCGACTGTTCGCCGCCCTGGAAAGGCATCTGGCGGATGTTGAAGCGCATCACCAGGCGCTGCAGTTCGCAGTCGCTGCACTTGGGGCAGGTAAGGCAATCGTTCGGATGATCGGAGAGCATCAGCTCGGCGATGGTCTTGCGCGCGCGGATCACGCGGGCGGAGTTGGTCTTGACCACCATACCTTCCATACACTGCGTGGCGCAGGAAGGCGCCAGGTTGCGGCGTCCCTCCACTTCCACGACGCAGATACGGCAGGAAGCGGGGTTGTTCTTCACGCAGGTTCCCTTGAGGTCGATATGGCAGAGCGTGGGGATGTCGATGCCGATGGATTGCGCAGCATCGAGGATGGTCGTCCCGGGGGCCACGGTCACCGGGATATTGTCTATGGTAAGTTTGATTTTTTTGTCCATGATGCTTCTAGATTACGGTGATGGCTCCGAAATGGCAACGCGACAGGCACATGCCGCAACGGATGCAGACGTACGGGTTGATGACGTGCGGCTTGCGGCTTTCGCCCATGATGGCCTGCGAAGGGCAGGACTTCAGGCAGGCCGAGCAGCCCTTGCAACGCTGCGGGTCGATGGTGTAGGTCAGCAAGGCCTTGCACTTCTTCGCGCGGCACTTGTGGGCGCGCACGTGCTCCACGTATTCGTCGCGGAAATTGGAGAGCGTCGAGAGCACGGGGTTCGGGGAGGTCTGGCCGAGACCGCAGAGGGCGGAATCCTTGATGACCGTGGCCAGGTTCTCGAGCTGGTCGAGGTCGGACATCTGGCCCTTGCCTTCGGTGATGCGGGTGAGGATCTCGAGCATACGCTTGTTGCCGATGCGGCAAGGCGTGCATTTGCCGCAGGATTCACCCACGGTGAACTCGAGGTAGAACTTGGCGACCGACACCATGCAGTCGTCTTCGTCCATTACGATCATACCGCCGGAACCCATCATCGAACCGGCAGCCGTCAGGCTCTCGTAATCGATGGGGATGTCGAGGTGTTTCTCGGTAAGGCAGCCGCCGGAAGGACCGCCGGTCTGGACAGCCTTGAACTTCTTGCCGTTCTTCACGCCGCCACCGATGTCGTAGATGATCTCGCGCAGGGTCGTGCCCATCGGGACCTCGATCAGGCCGACGTTATTGATCTTGCCGGCCAGGGCGAACACTTTGGTGCCCTTCGATTTCTCCGTGCCGATCGACGAGAACCATTTCGGTCCGCGCGTCAGGATCACGGGAACGTTGGCCAGCGTCTCCACATTGTTCACGTTGGTCGGCTTGCCCATATAGCCGGCCTCGGCCGGGAACGGCGGTTTGAGCGTCGGCTCGCCGCGTTTGCCTTCCATGGAGTGGATCAGGGCCGTCTCTTCGCCGCAGACGAAAGCGCCGGCGCCATAGCGGATTTCGATGTCGAAATCGAAGCCGGAACCGAGGATGTCCTTGCCGAGGAGACCGTATTCACGGGCCTGGGCAATGGCGATCTTCAGGCGTTCGACGGCGAGTGGATACTCGGCGCGGATATAGATCAGACCGTGGTGCGCTTCGATGCAGTAGCCGCAGATGGTCATGGCCTCGACGATGGAGTTGGGGTCGCCCTCCATGATGGAACGGTCCATGAACGCGCCCGGGTCACCCTCGTCGGCGTTGCAGACCACGTATTTGTCTTTTGCCTTGAACTTGCGGGCGATTTCCCACTTCGTTCCGGTGGGGAAACCGGCGCCGCCGCGTCCGCGGAGGCCGGAGGCCTTGATGTCGTCGAGGACTTCCTGGCTGTCGCGCTTGAGGCTTTCCGCCAGGGCGCGGTAGCCGTAGCGGCCGATGTACTCGGTTATATCTTCGGGATTGATCACGCCGCAGTTGCGGAGCGCCACGCGCATCTGCTTGCGGTAGAAGTTCATGTGCTTGGAGTCATTGATATGACGTCCGGTACCGGGATCCAGATAGAGCAGGCGTTCGACACGGATGCCGCCGATGATGTGGGAAGTGATGATCTCCTCCACGTCCATGGGGCGGACCGAAGTGTAGAAAGTGTTGTCGGGCATGATCTTGACGATCGGGCCTTTCTCGCAGAAACCGAAGCAGCCGGTAACGATCACATCCACCTTGTCGGCGATTCCGTGGGCCTGGATCGACGCGTGGAAATTCTCGACGATTTTCGCGCTTTCGGAAGCCTTACAGCCCGTACCGCCGCAGCAGAGGATCTGGATATGGGGCGTCCCCAGATCGAGACCGCACGCAGCCACCGTGCCGGCACGCTTGTTTGACTCCCTGACGGCCAAAGCCTTGGCAGCTTTCCGTCGGATGCCTTCGAGGGCATCGGCTGAGTTGATTTTCATTATTGTTGGATTAGCAATGATGTTTTTTAGATATTTAATTTACAAATTTAATTTCATTTTTTCCAAAAACCACGAAAAATCCGATTTATTTGCTTAACTTAGCACAATATGGACGAAATCAAAATCATCGAGATCAAAAAAAGCGTCTTCGCCGACAATGACCAGGATGCTGCCGAACTCCGAAAGGAGTTGAAAGAGAAAGGGATCTATCTGCTCAACCTGATGTCCGCCCCGGGAAGCGGGAAAACGACGACACTCATCCGGACAATCAACCTGCTCAAGGACAAACTCCGCATCGCCGTGATGGAAGCCGACATCGACAGTGATGTCGATGCCGTGAGAATCAAGGAAGCCACCGGCGTCGAATCCATCCAACTCCATACGGGTGGCATGTGCCACCTCAACGCGGAGATGACCCGTCAGGGCCTTGAAAACCTGCCCTTGGCAGGAACCGATCTGGTCATTCTCGAAAATGTAGGCAACCTCGTCTGCCCGGCCGAATTCGACACCGGCGCCGTCCGCAACGCCATGATTCTTTCTGTACCCGAAGGCGATGACAAGCCCTTGAAATATCCGTTGATGTTCTCGGTCTGCGACACCGTGGTCGTCAACAAAACCGACGTGCTCCCCTATTTTGATTTCGACCTCGACCGCTGCCGCGCGAACGTCCGCCTGCGCAATCCCAAGGCCCGCGTCATCCCCATCTGTGCCAAGACCGGCGAAGGCGTGAAGGATTTCGCCGACTGGCTGCTGCAGGAAGTCACCGACTGGAAAAAGAAATAAAACCATACGACCCTATGCCTGAAATGTCCACCAAGTTCGTCCCGAAACACAAGGGCGACAAGAATCCGAATCCCAAGCTGATCAAGTTTGTCCGCCACGTCACCGACCGTGTCCCCGGCAAAATCAAAATGACGACCGACGCCCCCGAATACTGGGGCCTGGCCTGCATCTTCGAGGATGAAATGGACGCAACTACCCGCGAAGCGGCCCTCGACCTGCTGCTGGACATGCTCCCGAAGAATTTCCTGAAAGTCCGCGAGCACCGCGACTATCATCTGCTCCACCATTGGAACAAGGAAAAGCACTACACGCCCGACGACGCTTCGTTCGACGAGCTGCTCGACAAACTCGCTTACTTCGGGATGCTGGAATACGACTACGGCGACAAATACACCGATGACGGCCCGATTCCCGGCACCACTTACAAACGCGAAGACCGCGTTTACTGGGTCCCAATGTTCGTTCCGGGAAGCGCCGAGTACACCAACATGAACACCGACCTGATGGACCGCCATCCTGAACTGGCCATGTTCTTTGAGCGCATGACCTTCCTCCCCCTGGAGAAGATCACCCCGATGGTCCCGATGGGCGGCTCCGGCATCGGCATGCACGTGATTCCCGTGGAAAAGGCCATCTCGATGGAGAACCAGTCCATCGACATCGAGCATATCTCCTATTGGCTCAAACGCTATGAAGGCCATCTCGGCGTGGGCATCTGCTCCTGCCGCTACGGCCGCAAGAAGCTGGACGAAGGCTGCGCCGACGACTATCGCGACTGGTGCATCGGTGTAGGCGACATGGCCGACTACCTGGCCGAAACCGGCCGCGGCCACTACATCACCTACGACGAGTGCATGGCCATCCTCAAGAAAGCGGAGGACAATGGTTTCGTCCACCAGATCACGAACATCGACGGCGAGGGCAAGATCTTCGCCATCTGTAACTGCAACGTCAAGATCTGCAATGCCCTGCGCACCTCGCAGCTGTTCAATACGCCCAATATGTCGCGCAGCGCCTACGTGGCGCGTGTGGAAGCTGAAAACTGCGTAGCCTGCGGCCGCTGCGTGGAATACTGCCCGGCCGGCGCCGTGAAGCTCGGCCAGAAACTCTGCACCAAGCACGGCGAAATCGAATATCCCAAGCAGGAACTCCCCGACGCCGTGAAGTGGGGCCCGCACAAATGGACCGAAGACTACCGCGACAAGAACCGCATCAACTGCTACCCAACCGGCACCTCGCCGTGCAAGACCGCCTGCCCGGCACACATCGCCGTCCAGGGCTACCTGAAGAAGGCGGCCGAGGGCAAATACACAGAAGCGCTGGAACTCATCAAACGTGAGAACCCGTTCCCGGCCGTTTGCGGCCGCATCTGCAACCGCCGCTGCGAAGACGCCTGCACCCGCGGGACCATCGACCAGGCCGTCGCCATCGACGCCGTCAAGAAGTTCATCGCCGACCAGGATCTCAAAGCCGAAACGCGTTTCGTGCCGGAAATCAACATCGCCTCCAGCGTGCTGAAGCAGTGGCCCGAGAAAATCGCCGTCATCGGCGGCGGCCCGGCCGGCCTGAGCTGCGCCTACTACCTGGCCACAGCCGGCTACAAGCCCACCGTATTCGAAAAGAATCCTGAACCGGGCGGCATGCTCCGCTACGGCATCCCTTCCTATAAATTGGAGAAAGACGTCATCGCGGCTGAGATCGACATCATGCGCGAAATCGGCGTAGAAATCCGCTGCGGCGTGGAAGTCGGCAAGGACGTGACCATCGCCCAACTGCGCGAGCAAGGCTACAAGGGCTTCTACGTGGCAATCGGCTGTCAGGGCGGCCGTCTGCCGGGCATTCCCGGCGAGACCCTCCCCGGCACCACGACGGCCATCGACTTCCTTCACGAAGCCAACACCGGAAAGGTACCCGTATCGGGCAAGGTGGTGGTCGTGGGCGGCGGCAACGTGGCCATCGACGCGGCCCGCGTGGCGCTGCGCAGCGGCGCCTCGTCCGTGACGATGCTGTCGCTCGAGACCGAGGACATCATGCCCGCTTCGCTCGAAGAGCGCCGCGAAGCGCGCGAGGACGGCGTGGTCATCAATCCCGGCTGGGGCCCGAAGGAAGTGCTCGGCGACGGCAAGGTCACGGGCATCGTCTTCAAGAAATGCACCTCCGTTTTCAACGCGGAACATAAGTTCGCACCTGAATACGACGAGAACGAACTCATTACCCTCGAGGCCGACCAGGTGATCTTCGCCATCGGCCAGACCGTAGTCCTCAAGGATCTGCTCAAAGATACCAAGGTCGAATTCTTCCGCGGCGTCTACCCTGTGGCCGACAAGCTTACCTACCAGACGGCCGAGCCCGACATCTTCGTGGGCGGCGACGTCTTCACCGGCCCGAAGTTCGCCATCGACGCCATCGCCGCCGGCAAAGAGGCCGCCGAATCGCTGCACCGCTTCGTCCAGCACGGCCATATGACCATCGGCCGCAACCGCCGCGACTTCATCGAACTCAACAAGGACGACATCGTAGTGGAATCCTACGACAACGGTTCCCGC
>JAEEGH010021203.1_pt1 | contig 13439 bp, 12 predicted proteins | sample 9134181 | NCBI WGS metagenome assembly JAEEGH01 (sample SAMN16246544, study PRJNA631951) | gut metagenome | biome: gut microbiome; feature: rumen; material: DP-attached | host: Bos | place: Iran: Karaj | collected 2018-10
TCACGATGTCAACTATCTGGGACTGTTCCGGTTAGATGAGTCGCTCTTGAACGGCAAACCCGAAGGACTGAAAGTGTTCGGTCAGTGGCCGACTATTTACGAGGGACTGTCGCAACTGCCGCCCGAGGTGCAGAAGAGTTGGTTCGGATTCGACCATTTCTACAGCGACAACTCGTTTGCCGAAGCCTTGAAAATCGTTTTCGCCAACCATCCGCGCACTTTGCTCGACGTTGGTGGCAACACCGGCCGTTGGGCTACGCAGTGCGTTGCGTTCGACAAAGATGTGAACGTCACCATTATGGACCTTCCGCAGCAGATTGAGATGATGAAAAAGCAGACCGCCGGACTCGACGGTGCCGACCGTATCCACGGTCACGGAGCCAACCTGCTCGACCCTGCAGTGCCGTTCCCAACTGGGTTCGACGCCATCTGGATGAGTCAGTTCCTTGACTGCTTCTCGGAGGCCGAAGTGACTAGCATCCTGACACGCGCCGCACGCTCGATGACGAAGGAGAGCACCGTCTTCATTATGGAGACGTTCTGGGACCGCCAACGTTTTGAGACCGCAGCCTTCGACCTGACAATGACAAGCATCTATTTCACTGCAATGGCCAACGGCAACAGCAAGATGTACCATTCCGACGATATGACGCGCTGCATCGAGGCTGCAGGCCTGCAGGTTACCGCAATGCACGACGGCGTTGGATTGGGACACACCATTGTGGAGTGCAAGGTGAAGTGATTGAATAACTGAATGCGTGAATGTTGATTTAAGAATTTATCAGGCAACCCACTTGAATTAAATCCCTAAAGCGAATATTTTTGCACGTTAAAATCAGAATTAAACGGCATTATGACCGAACCGATGCTTAAAGACGCACAGATACTGACGCTCATCCCGCAGCGCCCGCCAATGGTTATGGTGGACGCCTTCTACGGCATTGAGGACGGTGTGTCGCGGTCGGGGTTGACGGTGGCCGACGGCAACATCTTCTGCAAGGGCGGACGGCTGCGCGAGCCTGGCATTGTGGAGCACATTGCGCAATCGGCGGCGGCCCGCGTGGGCTACATTTTCACGCAGCGCGGAGAGCAGGTGCCGCTGGGCTTCATCGGGTCGGTTGACAAACTGACAATCAGCCACTTGCCGAAGGTGGGCAGCCAAATGCTGACCGAAATCAGCGTGCTGCAGGAAATGGGCGGACTGTCGCTCATATCGGCGAAGACCGAAGACAACGACGGAACTGTGGCCGAATGCCGAATGAAAATTTTTCTAAAAATCGACTAAAGGAATTTGTTGATAATGAAGACAAAAAGCAAAATACGCGAAGCCGTTCTCACCGACCGCAAGACCATCACCATAAGGTTCAGCGAGGTTGACGCAATGCAGGTGGTGTGGCACGGCGAGTACATCCGCTACTTTGAGGACGGGCGCGAGTCGTTTGGCAAGCACTACGACGGCCTGAAATATATGGACATTTTCAACAGCGGATTCCTGGCGCCAATGGTTGAACTGAACTGCCAATACAAGCAGTCGCTCACGTTTGGCGAGGAGGCCGTCATTGAGACGCGATACATCCGCACGGCGGCGGCGAAGATTATGTTCGACTACACCATCTACCGCGCGTCGGACAACACGGTGGCCGCCACGGGCAGTTCGGTTCAGGTGTTTGTGAACGCCCAAACGCGCGAACTCGAACTGAACAACCCGCCGTTCTACGCCGATTGGCAGAAACGTTGGATAAAAGATTGACCTACAGCCAAAAGCAAACATCAGAAATGAAGATTTACATAAACGCCGACTCGATTGTAACGCCGATAGGATTCGGCACGCAGGAGAACCTTGCGGCGCTCTGCTCGTACCGAAGCGGGCTCACGAATCACACCACTTCCGACGTGTCGGACACACCGATTGTAATGTCGGAGTTTCACGACCACTCTATCAGACTTGAGTCGAAGATTCTCGACCTGGAATCGCAATACACCAAATTTGAGCGGCTGGTGATAATGGCCATCACCGACATTCTGGATCAAACGCATATCGATTTGGAAGACAAGACGGTAGGCATTGTCATTTCAACCACAAAAGGAAACTCGGTGCTGATTGACCACACCGCGGAGTCGCAGGACGGGCGCGTGTCGCTCTGGAAAACATCGGACCGCATCGGGCGCTATTTTGGCGCGGCCAACCGTCCGATTATCGTGTCAAACGCCTGCATATCAGGCCTTTCGGCAATGATTGTGGGCAAGCGGCTCATTGAGGCTGGCGTGTACGAGAGCGTGATTGTGGCGGGCTGCGACGTGCTCACCCACTTCATCACGAGCGGGTTTAAATCGTTCAAATCGTTGAGCAGCAAGCGCTGCGTGCCGTTCGACGCGCGCCGCGACGGACTGAACCTTGGCGAGGGCGCGGGTGCCGTGCTGCTGTCGCCAAACTACGACGAGAACAGCATTCTGCTGGCGGGCGGCGCCATCAGCAACGACGCCAACCACATATCGGGCCCTTCGCGCACGGGCTACGAACTGAACCTGGCCATTCGCGGGGCAATGCGCGAGGCTGGCGTGGAGCCCGCCGACATCAGTTTTGTGAACACCCACGGCACGGCCACCGTCTACAACGACGAAATGGAGTCGAAAGCCGTGACGCTGGCCGAACTGCAAAACTGCCCCGTGCAAAGCCTGAAGCCGTATTTCGGGCACACGCTGGGCGCGTCGGGAATCATTGAGGCCATTGTCTGCGCCCACGAACTGCGAATGGGAACTGTCTTTGGCACATTCGGTTACGAGAAACCTGGCACGCCAATGCCGCTCAAGGTTTCGGCCGAGCATCAGCGAATCAGGAAAATGCGCCACTGCGTGAAGACGGCGTCGGGATTCGGGGGCTGCAACGCCGCCATTGTGCTGTCGCTTCCGCAATACGCCAAACCCGAACTCGAAACGCAGCCCGCGCAGTTGCGGAGCATACGGTCGATTTCGGTTTTCAACTCGCAGATTAAAGTCGGCAAGCGGATTGTATTCTCTTCGAAATCAACCGAATACGGAACGTTCATCCGCGAGGCGTTCAAAAAACTTGGCGACGAGAATCTGAAGTTCTACAAAATGGACAATCTCTGCAAACTGGGCTATGTGGCCGCTGGCTATCTGCTTAACAATGTAGAGTTTAAGCCCGAAGAAATGGGCATAATCGTTATGAATGCCGTGGGCTCGCTCGACACCGACCTTGACCACGAGCGCATCATCAGCGAGCAGGGCGACGCAATGGCAAGCCCGTCGGTGTTCGTCTACACGCTGCCGAACGTGGTGGTGGGCGAAATCTGCATCCGCTACAAAATCAAGGGCGAAAACACCTTCTTCATCCGCGAGGGGCACGAGAGCGAGGTGACAATGAAATATATTGAGAAGGCAATGGAGCGTCAGAATCTGCGCTACTGCATCACGGGCTGGCTCGAACTGATTGGCTCGCGCTACAGGGTGAATCTCAATCTGTTGGAAAATACTGGTTTTAAGGGAGATAAGGGCGATACGACAGAAACGGCGGAGGCTGCAGAAGTTGAGAAACCGCGTAAGCCACGGCGAAAGCCAACAAAATCGAAAACTACTGGAAATAAACAGGTTAACGGCGGAGTTATAACCACGGAAAACACTGAAATCACGGAAAATAATGCTTAAAAGCGGCGCAGGCGCCGACGGAAAACACGGATTTTTGAGGGCTGATATCGCGAAAGCGCTAAAATTGAATAAATTGCCAACGAAACTATTAGGAAGAAATATAAGATTGATAACTATTTAAAATTCAATATAATACGCAGAAACTATGGAAGAATTGATTGAAAAACTTAAAGGCGAACTGATTGCCGAACTGAATCTTGAGGAGGTTACCCCCGCCGACATCGACGCTGAAGCACCGCTTTTCGGCGACGGCGGTCTGGGCTTGGATTCGATTGACGCACTGGAGATTATCTTGATTCTGGAGCGCAACTACGACATCAAAATCGAGAATCCCGCACAAGGAAAAGAGATTTTCTACTCGGTGAAAACGCTGGCCGAATACATCACCGCCAATCAGAAAAAATAAATGCGGATTGCGGTTACGGGACTCGGCGCGGTGTCGGGCATCGGCTTTTGTGTGAGGGAAAACATTGAGTCGTTGCGCACGGGGCGGCACGGAATGGGCAAACCACGGTTTTTCCAAACCACGCTCGACGTGCCCGTGTCGGAAGTGAAAGCAACGAACGCCGAACTTGCCAAACGCCTGAATCTCAACGCCGAACGCACCTATTCGCGCACCGCTCTGCTGGGGCTTATGGCCGCGCGTGAGGCTGTGGCCGACGCTGGCATCGACGTCAGCAAAAAGCGCGTGGGCTTCATTTCATCCACTTCGGTGGGCGGAATGGATTTGAGCGAGGTGTTCTACAACGATTTCCGCACCGACCACAACCGCGGACGGCTGCGCCTTGTGAGTCAGCACGACTGCGGCGCAAGCACCGAGTTTATTGCCAACCAATTAGGAATCAATGGTTTTGTAACCACCATCAGCACGGCCTGCTCGTCGGCGGGCAACGCCATTATGCTTGGCGCGAGAATGCTGCAGCACAATATGCTTGACGCTGTTGTGGCTGGCGGCACCGACGCGCTCTGCAAGTTCACGCTGAACGGATTCGGCTCGCTAATGATTCTCGACAAAGAGCACTGCCGCCCGTTCGACGCCACTCGCGCGGGGCTGAACCTTGGCGAGGGCGCGGGCTACATTGTTTTGCAGCGCAGCGAGGACGCTGCACGCGCACCTTACTGTCTTTTAACTGGTTACGCCAACGCCAACGACGCCTACCACCAAACGGGCTGCTCGCCCGAGGGCAACGGCGCCTTCGGCTCAATGAGCGCGGCAATGGCGGTGGCGGGTCTGCAACCGTCTGATATTGATTATATCAACGTTCACGGCACTGCCACACCCAACAACGACCTTTCGGAAGCCGCAGCCATCCGCCGCATTTTCGGCAACCGCGTGCCACCGTTCAGTTCGGTGAAGGCGTTCATCGGTCACACGCTGGGCGCGTCGGAAGGCATTGAGGCTGTATATTCGGCTCTGTCAGTGAAAAATGGATACGTTTATCCGAACCTTAACTTTAAGTCGGCTGACGAGGCCATCGGGCTTGCGCCTGAAACCGAATTTGCCGAAGGACGCCGCGTGCGCAACGTGCTGTCGAACGCTTTCGGGTTCGGCGGAAACGATACGTCGCTGGTGTTTTCACGGGCCGACTGACACAAAACATTAAACCACAAGAAACACTGAAAAACAATTAAATACAAAGCAGCGCAAGCGCTGACGGAAAACGCAGAAGCAAAATGAAACCTGTCTATATCACACGAACCTGCCAAATTACTAACGACCAACTCGTTATGGACGGCGTTGAGGCTGTGCTCGATTACAAGGAAATTATTGCCGACCCCGCGCTGCGCCGCCGTATGAGCCGAATTGTGAAAATGGGCGTGGCCTGCGGCCTGAAGTGCATCGAGGGACTGGCCCCCGAAAGCATCGACGCCATTATCACGGCCACGGGGTTTGGCTGTCTGGCTGATACCGAGAAGTTTATCGAGTCGATTGTGGCCAACAGCGAGCGGCTTCTGAACCCCACGCCGTTCATTCAGTCCACCTTCAACACCATTGGCGGACAGATTGCCCTGCTTCGCGGAATTCACTCATACAATGTTACTTACGCCCACCGCGGATTGAGTTTCGAGAGTGCGCTGATTGACGCTGCAATGCAGGTTGCCGAGGGCAAAAAGAATGTTCTGCTTGGCGCGATTGACGAGATTACCGCTTCGTCGGCCGACATTCAGCGCCGCCTTGGAATGACGCGCGAGCACGAACTTGGCGAAGGCGCCAACTTCTTCGTTCTGAACGCCTCCGCATCGGGCAACAAAAGTGCCGCAGTGCTCGACATCGACACCCGCAGCGGCCGACTGACAGACGAAAATTTGGTTGAATGGATTGTTGAAATGACAGAACGGAACGGCATAGAAATAAGTGATTTATGCATTGTAACCAACTGCAACGCCGCAACCGCCAACAATATTGAAAAACGTTTGCCGCTGAAAAACAAGACGTTACAATTCAAAACCTGCGACTACCCAACAATCTCGGCGCGGGCTCTGGATTTTGCAATAAACAATTCCACTGCCAATAAAACACTGATAATAAGCGATTACCAACATATAAACCATTCGCTGATTTTGTTAGGTAGGGGGTAGTAGTTAGGATTTAGGAATTAGTAGTTAGGATTTTTGGTGTGGGGTATTAGGTGTTGGGGGTTGGTAGGGATGCGATTTATCGCGTCCGCATAAATCGGATAAAATCGGGTTAAATCGGTTAGAAACAAACAATGATTATCTCACTCGTCGCCGCCGCCATTCTGGCATTCTTGTTTTACGCTTCATACAGCATAAAATCGCAAGTGTATGTGAAGGCTTTGTGCCGCGTCAAGACTGCTGAAAAAGTTGTGTATCTGACATTTGACGACGGTCCCAACGCAGAGCAGACCCCCCAAGTGCTCGACGTGCTGAAGCGCAACAACGCCACGGCCACGTTCTTCTGCATCGGCAGTCGTATTGCTGGCAACGAGGCTCTGCTCAAGCGTATGGCTGACGAAGGGCATCAGATTGGAATACACAGTTTTAGCCACGCAAACGGCTTTCCGCTTTTCGGCCGCAGCCGTATGCTTGCCGACATCCGCCAATGCCAACAGGCCATTGAGCAGGCCACGGGCAGCACAACAACGCTTTTCCGCCCGCCGTTTGGCGTTACAAATCCGACCATCGGCAAGGCTGTCAAAAGTTTGAATCTCAAGACTATAGGCTGGACCATCCGCACCTATGACACCAACGGCGCCGACCACGCAAAAATCGCGCGCCGCATCAGCCGCCAACTGTGCCCTGGCGCCATCATCCTTCTGCACGACCGCCTGCCGCAAAGCGCCGAAAGGCTGCAAATGGTGATTGACACGGTACGAAAGAACGGGTATGAGATAGGGAAATTGGAAGTTTAGGCAGCACTCTTGTTTTCTTGCCAAATTCCATATATTTGCAGTAAAACAAACCAATATGACAATCGCACAACTCAACACCGAAATATGGCGAAGCATGAGCGCCATTGCCGACGACGAGAATCTGATGAAACGCGCAGCAAAATATCTGCGCCGTTTGGCATCTGAAAAGCAATCGGACTCGACCGAAATGTCGCGTGAAGAGTTTTTTGCACGTCTCGACAAGGCCGAGCAGCAGATAGCCAACGGCCAGTGCCACACGTTCGACAACGCGAAGGATATGAACGCTTGGCTAAAATCGCTTTAACCATGTATTCCATTTCTTTTTCAGCGGAAGCTGAGGAAGGGCTTGCCAAATTGAAAAGAAACGAGCCGAAAAGTTTCGAAAAAGCCGTTAAACTTCTCAACGAGATTGTCATACACCCCACAACTGGAACTGGACATCCCGAGCCGCTGAAAGGCAAGCCCGAAAATCGGTGGAGCCGACAAATTACCAAAAAGCACCGACTTGTTTACCGCATTTTCGAAACAGAAATCCATGTTGATGTTCTTTCGGCATACGGCCATTATGGTGATAAATAGATTTTTCAGAAATATCCGACCCGTAAACTACGCCATCAGCGCAATAACCCCGCTGACGGCCATATAGGCATAAATGACCTTCCGCAGCAGCGGTGCCGAGAGTCTGTCGAAAACCAGGCGGCCCAGCCACGAGCCAACCACAACCCCAACCAAGGCGTAAAGCCAGCACCAGCCGACTGTGGGTGTGAGAAAGCCGCATTGCCAGCGATAGACGGTCATGAAGATGTTGCCAATCAGAAAATAGACTTGCGTCATGGCCATGTAGCAGTTTTTGTCTGATTCGGCGGCCGAGAAATAGAGCACCGCTGGCGGACCCTGCATGGCAAACAGGCCACCCATCACGCCGCTCAACGCGCCCATCGAAATTTGTACGGGCATGGTTGGATTCAATTTTATACGTTCACTGATTATCAGGAAGTAAACGCTTGCTATTATAAGTACTACTCCAAGTAGATGCTTGAGGTGTGTATCGGTTGCCGCCGACCCATACTGAACGGCAAAAAACGAGACGACTAGAAACGCAGCAAGAATGGGCAACAGTTTTCGCCATTTGATGTAGCGGTAGAAACTGAAAATCACATAGAGCGACTGTGCCGCCGACAGCATCCCCGACAGCGTGGTAGCCTCGCCATACGACGGCATCAGGTGGGGCAGCATGGTCATTATGAATATGCCGAACCCGAATCCGCTCACCCGCTGAACGAAACTCGCACCCGTGCAAAACAATATCAATAAGATAATTACAGACAAATCCATACTGTGAACCGACTGCGGGCAAAGGTATAGCGGAGATTGGAAAAATCATTGTTATCGGCAAAAAACACTTTCGCCTTTTTTGTGCATGTGGCTAAGATGCGAAAACCGCAAATGTCAGCAGCGACATAACACTTCTCGCTGTCAAACCAAGATTAAAACCTGCCTCTGATGCCAGCCGCCACAAAGCCTTGTGCGCCAAAGCCTGTTTCAGTAAATAATCGGGAGGCTGTTGGGCCTATTTCAAAGCCGATTATCGCATCTCCGCAAGGTTCGATTTCATAGACATAATCAGTACGCTCAATATTTTTATAATCACGTTTTAGAAATATTAAACGGCCGCCAACTCCAAATTTATTATAAACGCCTATCCAGTTGCTTCTCACCCAGTTGAGTTGTGCAACTCCTATTATGTAAGTTGTTCGGTTTCTTTCATCCCATGAGTCGAAAAGCGTATGGGGGGAGCCATCTCTATTAATCCAACGTTCAGAACAGATTTGTTCAAATCCCAATTGCATTCCCAATTCAAAAGGACCACACATATAATGAAGATACTCAATGCTATAGACGCCCGAATGACTTTTGTACTCCATTCTCTCTTTTCCATCGTCCTTACTATCGCCATTACCTAAGTTTGTTGTGCGCATAGCATTTCCATATGTCGACATTTTTCCACCATAAAACATTGAAATCTGGTTTTGGGGATATTCAATTTTGGATTGTGAAAAAGCACTCAGCGATAAGGCGCAAACGAAGATAAAAGACGAGAATGCTGTTTTCATAAAACTTGTTGTTAATTGTTTGAAATGTATTTGTCGCATCCAGAGTCGGCGGCAACTTTTCAATCATAAGACAATTTTATCAGCCAAAACCCTACTGGATTCCATTACATATTTTTTAATCGACTTCTTTAAAATATTCCGCATAGCGACACATCGAAATCAATTCATCGTTTCTCCAATTATCCGATTCACCAATAAAAAACTATATTTGCGCGTTTTTTCGAGAAATCAATATAAAACATCATAATTATGAGCGGTAAATTTCCAGAATACAAGCAGTTGGACTTGTCGCAGATTAACAAAGACGTCCTTGAGCAATGGAACAAGGACAACACATTCCAGAAAAGTATCGACACACGTGCCGGACATCCTAAATTCATCTTCTTCGAAGGGCCGCCGTCGGCCAATGGAATGCCTGGTATTCACCACGTTATGGCACGCAGCATTAAGGATATAATCTGCCGCTACAAGACTTTGCAGGGTTTTCTGGTCGACCGCAAGGCTGGTTGGGACACTCACGGACTGCCTGTTGAGTTGGGCGTCGAGAAGCAGTTGGGCATCACCAAAGAGGATATCGGCAAGAAAATCAGCGTTGACGACTACAACCGCGCCTGCCGTTCAGAGGTTATGAAATACACCGCCCAATGGCGCGACCTGACCGCCAAAATGGGCTATTGGGTGAATATGGACGACCCCTACATCACCTACGACAACCGCTACATCGAGACTCTTTGGTATTTGCTTAAAACCATCTATAACAAAGGGTTGCTCTACAAGGGCTACACCATTCAGCCGTACTCGCCCGCTGCGGGAACAGGTCTTTCGACTCACGAGTTGAACCAACCTGGTTGCTACCGCGACGTGAAAGACACCACCTGCACCGCACAGTTCAAGGTTACTGACGCTGAAAATAAACTTGTTAAGGATATTCTGGCGAAAGCCGACGCCGACCACAAGCAACTCTTCATTCTGGCCTGGACCACCACACCGTGGACCCTGCCATCGAACACCGCGCTCTGCGTTGGTCCGAAAATCGACTACGTGGCCGTTGAGACCAAGAACCCCTACACCGAGCAGCCCTGCACGGTGGTGGTGGCAAAATCGCGTTTCAGCGCCTACTTCAACGACAAGAACCCTGGCAACATCATTGCCGAAATGAAGGGCACCGACCTTGTGGGCATCCACTACGAGCAACTGTTCCCGTGGGTTGACCCGTGCGAACTGGTTGACAAACAAATTGTTAACAAGAAAGCCGACGCCTTCCGCGTCATTCCTGGCGACTATGTTACCACCGAAGACGGTACGGGCATTGTTCACATTGCGCCAACGTTTGGTGCCGACGACGCCAAGGTGGCCAAGGCCGCTGGAATCCCGTCACTGTTTATGATTAACAAGGCTGGCGAGACTCGCCCAATGGTCGATTTGACTGGCAAATACTACTTCACCGCCGACCTTGACGAGCAGTTTGTCCGCGACTTCGTCAACATCGGCATCTACAAGGAATATGAAGGCCGCTGGGTGAAGAACGCCTACGACCCGCAGTTCACCGTCAACGGAAAATATGACGAGCAGGCGGCGCAGAAGGCCGAGAATCTCGACATCTTCATCTGTATGAAAATGAAGGCCGAAGGCACCGTCTATAAGATTGAAAAACACGTGCATAACTATCCGCACTGCTGGCGCACCGACAAACCCGTGCTCTACTATCCGCTCGACAGTTGGTTCATCAAGGCCACTGCCGTGAAAGACCAAATGGTGGAACTGAACAAGACCATCAACTGGAAGCCGCAGAGCACTGGCGAAGGCCGTTTTGGCAAATGGCTCGAGAACATCAACGACTGGAACCTGAGCCGCTCGCGCTACTGGGGCACGCCGCTGCCCATCTGGCGCACCGAGGACGGCGCCGAGCAACTCTGCATCGGGTCGGTTGAGGAACTCTGCGCCGAGATTGAGAAGGCTGTGGCCGCGGGCGTTATGAAAGAGAATCCGTACACGGCCAAGGGCTTCAAGGTTGGCGATTACTCGAAAGAGAACTACGACAAGATTGACCTGCACCGCCCCTACATCGACGCTGTGGTGCTTGTCGCGCCAAGCGGAAAACCAATGTACCGCGAGAAAGACCTGATTGACGTGTGGTTCGACTCGGGCGCAATGCCGTTTGCGCAGCGCCACTGGCCGTTTGAGCACAAAGACGATTTCGACACGCTCTACCCCGCCGACTTCATTGCCGAGGGCGTCGACCAAACACGCGGCTGGTTCTACACTCTGCACGCCATCAGCACAATGATTAACGGCAAGGTGGCCTTCAAAAACATCATCTCGAACGGCCTTGTGCTCGATAAGAACGGCAGCAAAATGTCGAAGCGCCTGGGCAACGCCGTCGACCCGTTCGCCACTATCGAGAAGTACGGTTCCGACCCGCTTCGCTGGTATATGATTACCAACGCGCAGCCGTGGGACAACCTGAAATTCGACATTGAGGGCGTTGACGAGGTGAAACGCAAATTCTTCGGAACGCTCTATAACACATACAGTTTCTTTGCGCTTTACGCGAATGTTGACGGGTTCACTTACCGTGAGAAGGACATTCCGCTGGCCGAGCGCCCCGAGATTGACCGCTGGATTCTGTCGCTCTTGAACTCGCTGATTGTTGAGGTGCAGGACGCTCTCGACAACTACGAGCCAACCCGCGCGGGCCGCGCCATTCAGGATTTCGTCATCGACAACTTGAGCAACTGGTACGTGCGCCTGAACCGCAAACGCTTCTGGGGCGGGCAGTACGACGCCGACAAGATTGCAGCCTATCAGACACTCTACACCTGCCTTGAGACGGTGGCCGTTCTGGGCAGTCCAATCGCGCCGTTCTATATGGACCGTCTTTTCCGCGACTTGACATCGGCCACTGGCCGCGCCGCCACATCGGTTCACCTTGCGCAATTCCCCAAAGCCGACGCGTCGGCCATCGACACCGACCTTGAGGAGCGTATGGCACTGGCACAGCGCATATCGTCAATGGTTCTCGGTCTTCGCCGAAAAGTGAGCCTGAAGGTTCGTCAGCCGTTGAGCAAGATTATGGTGCCCATCCACAGCGAGAAAATGCGCCGTCAGATTGAGGCGGTCAAGCCGATAATTATGACCGAAGTGAATGTGAAAGAGATTGAACTTCTGGAAAACACAACGGGCATTCTGGTTAAGCGCATCAAACCCGATTTCAAGGTTTTGGGACCGAAGTACGGCAAGATTATGAAACAGATTTCGGCCGCCATCGCCCAAATGTCGCAAGAGGACATTGCCCAACTTGAGGCCGACGAGAAGTTCGACATTAAGGTTGAGGGCGAGACCATCACGCTTGTCCGCACCGACGTTGAGATTGTGTCGGAAGACATTCCTGGCTGGCTTGTGACCAACGAGGGCACGCTCACCGTGGCTCTCGACATCACTCTGACCGACGAGTTGAAGAACGAGGGGGTGGCCCGCGAGTTGGTGAACCGCATCCAAAACATCCGCAAGGACAGCGGCTTCGAGGTTACTGACAAAATCAACATCCGCATCTCTGACAACGCCTACTCGAACGACGCCATCGCAAACTTCAAGCAATACATTGCAAGCCAGACACTTGCCAACAGCATCGAAATCGTCACCACCCTGACCGCCGACAACGCCATCACCGTGGACATTGACGAAGATGTGAATTTGTTTGTGGAAATCAAAAAGGCTTGACAATTTGCGGATTGACAAACACTTAAGCAGATGGAACAGCAGAACCGCAACCGACATACCGATGATTACATCTTCGGCATCCGCGCCATAATCGAAGCCATCAGGTTTGGCAAGCAGGTGGACAAGATTTTGATGAAAATCGGGCAGAACAACGAACTGACTCAGGAACTCACCGAACTCATCCGCCAGAACGGCATTCCCGTGCAGCGCGTGCCCGCCGAGCGATTGGACCGCATAACCCGCAAAAATCATCAAGGTGTGATTGCGCTGATGTCGCCAATTGCTTTCTGCAAGATTGAAGACATTGTGGCTCAGGCATTCGAGAATGGAAAAATGCCGTTTATTGTGGCTCTTGACGGTGTTACCGATGTCCGCAATTTTGGCGCCATCGTGCGTTCGGCAGAGTGTGCCGGCGTCGACGCCATTGTGGTTCCCGAAAAGGGCGCTTCGCGTATTGGTCCCGATGCCGTTAAGACTTCGGCCGGTGCTCTGCATAAGGTTCCCATCTGCCGCACATCGTCGATGAAAAAAACATTGCAGATGCTTATGGATTCTGGGTTGAAAG
>JAEEGH010021204.1_pt1 | contig 13438 bp, 9 predicted proteins | sample 9134181 | NCBI WGS metagenome assembly JAEEGH01 (sample SAMN16246544, study PRJNA631951) | gut metagenome | biome: gut microbiome; feature: rumen; material: DP-attached | host: Bos | place: Iran: Karaj | collected 2018-10
TTGCGCGTGATGAACAGTGTGGAATACTCGCCGTTGAGCTTGCGGACGACAAGCGAATAGATGGTCCATACAAATGCCGCGCTGATGGCGAGGAAGTCGCCGAACGGGGAGAGCTTCAGGATGAATTTTCCGTTCAGCACCACGAGCACCATGCCGATGAACGTGATGATGCAACCGAAAATCTGCCGCCTGCCGAGTCGTTCGCTCTTGTAGAAAAGTCCACCAAAAATCATGATGAGCAGCGGCGTGATGCAGACGATGAGCGAGACGTTGCTCGACGGTGCAAGCGAAAGCGCCGTGTTCTCGGTCCAGAAGTAGAGCGTACAACCCGTGATACCGCAGATGAACAGAATGAGTTCGTGCTTCCAGTTTTTGCTGCGGAACTGCTTGTGAGAAGCTATGAGCAACAGCAGGTACGTGACCACGAAACGCATCGTGAAAATCTGCACGGCAGAAAAACCGTGGTTCAGCAGCACCTTCGTGCTCACGAAACTCGTGCCCCAGAAGGCGACCGTTACAACGGCGAGCAGGTGCCAGAGGGCCATATTGTTGCGCGAGGGTGTCATCGGGGGCAAAGATAAAATTTTTTTATCATACTTTGATATTTTTTTGTTATTGTCAATGTTTTCTTAGGGTTTAGGGCCCAAGAACCCATAAAAAAAAATATATTGGGTCGTGTGAAGAAGTTTTTGACCTTATTGATGTTTGGTGTTTTTATTGCGTGCGTCCCGTTTTCCCATGCAATTACGTCTATCCCTATTGACGGAGTCAAGGCTTCGGCCACCTTGCTGGATAAGGGCAAAGAGAGTTTTAGGCCCGAAAACCTGATCATGAAGAAGAACGTGTCCCCGTTTTACCAGGTTTGGGGAGCCCCGTTTAACGACAATACGGTCGCTCTTGAATTCACGGTAGGAGCGCAACAGGTCAATGTAATCACGTTGTTTAACGGGAACACGCGCGATTCGGCGGCTTACGAGAACAACAGCCTTGCTAGAACAATCAAGATTTACCTGAACTCGAAAAATAACCTTGTAAAAACGGTTACGCTTGCAAAGCCAAAGTGGCTTGGGCATGGGAAAACTCATCCCGATGTCATTGTGTTTGATCCGCCCATTGAAAACGTACGCAAGATAATCATTGAAATAGAGAGTATTTATCCGGGAAGGAAATGGACCGACGTGTGTATCGCCATGGTCAAGTTCTGGGGTTTTGTCAAAATGCCGCGTAAGGTGAAACTGGGCAAGATGACGGACGCTCGCGACGGGAAAAGCTACAATACGGTCAAGGTCGGGGACCAGGTCTGGATGGCCCAGGATTTGCAGTACAGGACTCCGGGAAGCCGCTCGTTTACGGACCCCCATAAAAAGAAGATGAGGGAACTGCCTGCAGATGCCGGCTACGAATACCCGGAATCGGAAATCGACGGCGGAATTTGCCCCGAAGGTTGGCGCCTGCCCAAAGCGGCGGAGTTTGCGGGACTCAGGGCACAATTCCCTGAATCGGCCTCTTTCGACGACTTTTTTGCGACTTCGAAGCTGAAACCTTTTTATGCCATATTCGGCAGCCGTAGCGGTGGTCAACCCATTCCGCCAAATGGTGAAATATTCTTTTATCCGACCGATGCGTATGGGCTGAATTTCTCCACGTTGACCCGCCGTTATTACGAGGGTGAATGTTCCGAGGATCACGGAGAATATCTGGCGTTTTCTTCTTACTGGACGCTGGATTCCAAAAAAATTTCCCTTTGGCCGGATGACGAAGGCAATGTCGAGGTGAAGTCGCTGAAACATTACCGTTTTGGCGGTAGCGATTACTGCGAGGCGATGCTGAGTCCCGACAGTTACCACTTTGTCCGCTGTATCAAGGGCGATGTCATGAAGGACCCGCGTGACGGCCAGATGTACAAGACGGTCAAAATCGCAAATCGGATGTGGATGGAAGAGAACTTGCGGTTTGAAACAGGCGAGAGTGGCTGCTATAACGGTTTGAACGAGTATTGCACCGAATATGGCCGGATGTATTCCTGGAATGCTGCCCAGACGGTGTGCCCCCAGGGCTGGCACCTGCCCAGCGATATGGAGTTCCGTTCGCTGACTGAGGCATCAGGGGAGTGGAAAGTCACGAACGAAGTCGACGAGCTCGGCTTTTGGGCAATTTCGCGCCCCGAATGCGAAACGGACAGCTGCGATGCTTCGAAACCCATGCGTTATGACGGTCGTAGCGCAAGCATCAGCGAGGAGGCAGGTTCCGACGGCACCCAGACCCTGCCCGTCCGCTGCGTCAGGGACTAGTTTTTTAGCGCAAACCTCAGCGTTTATGCAAGTATCTGCATAAACGCATTGACAAGTAATAGAGCTTTTCTATATTTACCTATCGAAAAGGTGTGCTAAAGCCGTGTTTCGGAAGACTGAATAGGCCGGAAATTCTCTCGTCTCTCATCTTTCGTCTCTCGTCTAACAAACCCCTATCTATATTTTAAGGCTATAACAAACAAGAGGCATATATGTCCAAGATCGAAACTTTGTGCGTCCAGGGCGGCTGGCAGCCGAAAAACGGCGAACCGCGCGTCCTCCCCATCTACCAGAGCACCACTTTCAAGTACGAGTCCAGCAACGACATGGCGGATTTGTTCGACTTGAAGGCCAGCGGCTACTTCTACACGCGCCTGCAGAACCCGACCAACGACGCCGTGGCATCGAAGATTGCGGCTCTCGAAGGCGGTGTGGCTGCGATGCTCACGAGTTCCGGTCAGGCGGCGAACTTCTACGCCGTGTTCAACATTTGCGAAGCGGGCGACCACTTCATCAGCACTTCTGCCATTTACGGCGGTACGAGCAACCTCTTCTCCGTGACGATGAAGAAGCTCGGCATTGAATGCACGTTCGTGGACCAGGACGCCAGCGACGAAGAAATCGAGAAGGCCTTCCGCCCGAACACCAAGTGTTTCTTCGGCGAAACTGTCGCGAACCCGGCAGGCAAGGTGCTTGACCTCAAGCGCTTCGCTGACCTTGCCCACAAGCACGGCGTTCCGATGATTGTCGATAACACGTTCCCGACCCCGATTCTCTGCCGCCCGATTGATTTTGGCGTAGACATCGTGACGCACTCCACCACCAAGTACATGGACGGCCATGCTACTGCAGTCGGTGGCTGCATCGTCGATAGCGGTAACTTTGACTGGGAAGCCCAGCACGACAAGTTCAAGGGCTTAACCGAACCGGACCCGAGCTACCACGGCCTTGCCTACACGAAGGCTTTCGGCAAGGGCGCCTTCATCACGAAGGCTACCGCCCAGCTGATGCGCGACCTCGGCAGCATCCAGTCTCCGCAGAACGCATTCCTCTTGAACCTCGGCCTTGAAACCTTGCACCTCCGCATGCCGCGCCACTGCGAAAACGCTCTCGCCTGCGCGAAGTTCCTCAAGAACCACCCGAAGGTGGCGTGGGTGAACTATGCCGGTCTCGAAGGCGACAAGTACTATGAACTTGCCCAGAAGCAGTTCAAGGGCGGCCTCCCGTGCGGCGTACTCACGTTCGGCATCAAGGGCGGTCGTGAAAAGAGTATCCAGTTCATGGACAGCCTCAAGATGATCTGCATCGTGACCCACGTGGCCGACGCCCGCAGCTGCGTGCTGCACCCGGCAAGCCACACGCACCGTCAGCTCAGCGACGAACAGCTCATCGAAGCCGGTGTCGCTCCTGACCTGATCCGCTTCAGCGTGGGTATCGAAAACGCCGAAGACATCATCGCCGACCTCACGCAGGCCCTCGACAAGGTGTAATCGAGTTATTTCGTAGCTTTTAAAATCATCCCGTGGCAGAAATGCTGCGGGAGATTTTTTTAGGCTCGAGCAGTGAGCTATGAGCGATGAGGTTAGAGAATAGAGACTAGAGAATAGAGACTAGTGAATAAGAATCACGCACTTCGTGCGTCAATAACAGACGGCGAAACCGTGATATTTCTCCCTAGCCCCTAGCCCCTAGATCCTAGATCCTAGATCCTAATCTCTATATTCTCTGACAGAGATTGCTTCAGGGCTTCGCCCTTCGCAATGACAACCAAGGCGAATGCCACGCCAAAACGCTTGCGTTTCGGCATGGCTGAGCCGGCGAGTCATGCGCCTGCGAATGACAACTTTTTTAGGCTCGAGCAGTGAGCAATGAGCCTAACCACCAACCACTGTTTACTAACCACTATCAACCCCACACCTCAAAGCGACCGAAGGGAGCGACCTCACTCCTCAAAGGGGCTTTAGCCCCGACCTCCTACAGTGACACTTTCTCCCTCTTCCGGTGTTTAACTCCAAAAAGGATTGCAAAAATGAACATTTTAGTATTGAATGCAAGTCCGCGCAAGCATGGGATGACTTCACTGGCGTCGGAGTGTTTTGTTGAGGGCGTCAGGTCTGCAAGCGCCGATGATTTTTCTAGCGAATCGGTCCATGTGGATGTTTTGAACGTGAACGACCTGAATTTTTCCCCTTGCAAGGCGTGCCTCTTTTGCCGCAAGCATGGCAACTGCTGTCAACCGGTAGACGATGCCCACAAAGTTGCAGAGTTGATTCGCGCCTGCGACGTGCTCGTGGTGGCGGCTCCGGTTTATTGGGGCAACATCCCCGGCGTGCTCAAGACGCTTTTCGACCGTTTGGTGTATGTGCTGATGGGCGAAACCAAGGTGGGGATCCCGATTCCTAAACACAAGGGCAAGCGGGCCTATTTCATCACGAGCTGCACGACCCCGTTCCCGTTTGACGTGATTTGCGGGCAGACAACGGGTGTTTTTCGCGCCCTCAAGGAAATTTTGGGGACGGCCGGTTTCAAAATCTGCGGAAAAATTGCAATTTCCGGGACGCGAAGGCTGCATGAACTCCCCGAACGGTTAAGCAAGAAAGCCTATAATATGGGTGTGCGCTGTGTTTAAGACCCGACGCCATTCTCCTAACCACCAACCACTAACCACCAATCACTATTTTCTAAATTTGAGGTAACACTTTTGACCTCCATTGGTGTTACACAGGCATGGAAAGGACAAATCCCGCAGACCGCATGGCATTATCGAAACTCTACGAGGCTTACGCCCCGATGGTTTTCCGCCGCTCCATGATGCTCTTGAAGGACGAATCCGAAGCCGAGGACATGGTGCAGAACGTGTTTTTGCGTGTGTTCGAACGCTGGGACAGCCTGGATGTATCGCAACCGTCGAGTCTTTTGTGGAATACGGCGACGAGGCTTTGCCTCAACCGTATCCGCGACAAGAAACGCCGTGGGCTCGATTGCAATACGAGTGAACTGCTTCTCTCGATTGCTTGTGCCGACGATGAACAGGACTCTTTCGAAGCGAAAAACCTTCTCGCAAAAATTTTTTCGCGGGAACAGGAATCGACAAGGACTATTGCGGTGTTACACTATGTAGATGGCATGACGCTCGAGGAAACTGCCCGTGAGGTAGGACTTTCGGTGAGTGGCGTGCGCAAGCGCTTGCGTGGTTTGCAAGCCAAGGTAAAAAATCTGGAGGTAAAGTGATGATCCCCGATTGGAAACTGGAACGATATTTGACGGGCGATTTGCCCGAAAGCGAGATGCGCGAGATTCGCGAACTCGAGCAAAAGGACGAGGTTTTCGCCAATCGCGTAAAGCTCATGCGCGAAGATAATGCGGCGATTCTCCGCAAGATGCCTTTTGAAAGGCTTTCTGAAAAACTGGATGCGATGCCGGAACGTTCTAACTCCGCCAGCAATATGGTGCATGTGAATTTCAGGCTCGTGAAGTTCGCTGCCGCTGCGGCCTTTGTGCTTGCGGTGGTTTCTGTTGCGTTGTTCAGCCAGCGTGAGATTGCCAGCCAAGGTGTTGGCGGGCAGCTCGCAAGCGATGGCTCTGCGGAATCTGCAATGGAAGTCGCGATGGCCGATGAAGATAACGGTATGCGCATCAAGGGCATGGACGCCCGTATGGAAGTTTGGAAAAAGACGGGGGACAGTGCCGTGCAGATGCAGAATCTGGACGCTGCCAGCGAAGGCGACGAAATCCAGTTGCGCTATTCTGTACCCGAAAAATGCTACGGGCTCCTCTTTAGCATGGACGGCAACGGCACTATCACGATGCACATGGGCGACAATAATCGTGCCATCGTACTTGAACCTGGCAAGATGACGACTCTCCCGTTCGCATACAAACTGGACAATGCTCCGAAATTCGAAAAGTTCTTCTTGCTGACGTCGAAGGCTGATTTTGCTGTCGATGTCGACAATATTGATGCGGTGCTCAAGAATAAGGATATAAGTAACGTGTCTATCACGTTGCGCAAGGTGGCGAAGTAGGAGGATGTATGAAGAATTTGTTGAAGAAAATTGCTTGTTGTGATTTTTATACGCAGTCGATAGTCATCTGTTTTGTGTGCCTTGCGGCGTTGCTCGTCCTTGCTGGCAAGGCGAATGCCTCGGAAGGGCAGGGGCCGATTGCGATTGACCGCTACGTTTTTGCGGTGAGTGCGAATAATGGTGGCAAGGACCGCCCGCAACTGCGCTATGCTGAATCCGATGCGCGTTCCTTTGCAAATGTGCTTTCCCAGATGGGCGGTGTATCGAAGCAGAACATCATGATGGTCAAGGAACCGAAAGTCGCCGATTTGCAGCGCGAGCTCAATGCCTTGGATGAGAAAATTCAGGCTGCGCGTGCCAAGAAGAAAACGGCGGGTGCCGGTAGTTCTCGCGAAGAGGTGTTGGTTTACTACAGTGGCCATGCCGACGAGAAGGGCCTGCGCCTCGGTAACGAACTGTACGGTTGGCAGGAATTCCGCAAGCGCATTGATGCCTTGCATGCCGACGTGAAGATTGCCGTTATCGATGCATGCGGTTCCGGTGCGATTACCCGCCTCAAGGGCGGTGTGGCTGTGCCTGCGTTCATGGTGGACCAGAGCAGCGACATGAAGGGCTACGCCTTTATCACGAGCAGTACGCAAGACGAATCGAGCCAGGAAAGCGACAAGTTGAAGGGGTCCTTCTTCACGCACTCCTTGGTGAGCGGTATGCGCGGTGCTGGCGATTTGAGTGGTGACGGCAAGGTGACTTTGTCCGAGGCTTACCAGTTCGCTTTCAACGAGACTTTGCAAAAGACCGAGACGACATTGGGCGGTGCCCAGCATCCGAGCCGCGATATGAATCTCGCGGGTACGGGCGATGTGGTGATGACGGATCTGCGCAGCACAAGCGCTGGGCTGGAACTGGACGAAGACGTAGATGGCCGCCTGTTTATCCGTGACGAGAAGGGCGAGTTGGTCGCCGAACTTTACAAGAAGGGCGGACGCGCCATGAGCCTCGGTTTCCCGGCCGGTAAGTACAACATTCGCCTGGAACGCCCTGCCGAATACAAGGAAGCGAGCGTTACTCTCCAGGACAACTACCGTGCCCGTCTTTCGCAGAAGCAGTTTGCACAGGTTTCTACCGAAAAGACGACGCTCCGCGGCGAAATCGGGAAGGCGAACCGTACCGATTCTGTGCAACATTCCCTGGACTCCTTGGATCATAACGGAAAATATCGTGTGACGTTCAATCTTGTGGATACCGACAAGGAACCCCGCAAGGGTATGCAGTTCGGTCTCTTTGCAGCTAGTGCGCACGATTACATGCTCGGTTCGCAGGTAAGCTTGTTTGCGAATGGCGCTAAAAGAGAAATTCATGGTATGCAGTTGACCTTTGGCGTGAACTATGTACGGGACAGGATTGAAGGTGTGCAGGCATCTACACTTGTCAATATTGCAGGCGAATTCGAAGGTGTGCAGGCGGGTTTTGTGAACCTTACTCGTGACGCTTCCCGCGGTATGCAACTGGGTTACGTGAACATTGGTGCCGACACAGTGAGTGTTATGCAGGCGGGCTTCGTGAACTACATGAAGTATGGTCGTTTCGGCTTTGGGTTCCTCAACGTAGCAGTGGCTTCGTCGATGTTGCAGGTGGGTTTCACCAATGTGACTAGGGATTCCTCGAATATGCAAATCGGTTTTGCGAATGTGAATGGTGGTGTTGGCGGGATGCAGATAGGTTTCTTTAACTACGAGACGCACGCCAAGGGACGCCAGATTGGTTTTATGAACATCTGTGCGACATGTGAGAAGACGCCAATCGGTTTATTTAACATTGTCGGCAATGGCGTGTGGAACGCGACAAGTTATATCAATGAGATGGGCGCACTCGGATTTTCGTTCCATTTGGGAACCGCCAATTTGTACACGGCACTTGAAGTTGCACGCTTGATCAAAAAAGGAACGCAGTTTGAGGAATTTGACGATGTGTACGAATGGGGTGCCGGTTTGGGGACACAGTTTGGCAAGTACGGAAGCCATTTCGAGCTGGAATATATGTTCCTGACGGCTTCAAGGCCTGAGGTCACTTATGGAGAATATGGTGAATCCGTGGATGTTATTTTTGATGATTATGGCGGAACTAATTTCCTCAATCGTTTGCGCTTGGGCTACACGAGCCGGCTGTTCTCCTTCCTCGGGCTTTCTGTGGGTGGAACGCTTAACTGGGCTTTCATCGGTTATGGAGACAAATTGATGTTGAAACCGCTGGCTGAATACCACGACGATTATGAAACCGGTGGGCAAAAGACTCGTTGGTGGCCGGGATTCTATGCCGGAATCACAGTGGGAAGATTCTAAATAAAAAGTGACACTTCTTGCTCCTTTGGGTGTTACAATGGCAAATAGGGAATCCTATTTGCTATTTTTTGTTTAAATACGAGAAGTTTGTTGAAGTTCTATACTGGCATTATCGTTTTGTTTGCGGCAGTTGCCGCCCTGGCTCAGGAACCTTCGGATGGTTCGGAGGCCGGCGTTCAAGATTCCGCAAAGACGGCGGGAATCGTCTTTAATGGTATCGTGCAGGATTCCTCTTTTGCCGCAGGCGAAAAGCTGAACGTGGAAATCCTGGAATCGGGCGAGGCTTTGCAGACGACAGTCGGAACGCCTTTCAGCGTCGTGCTCCCCGAAGACACTCTCTGGAACATTTGCGTTACCAATTCCGATACGGCGGGTGCCGAGAAGGAAAAGTGCTACGAGCTCGTGTACACGGGGGACGAAGGAAGTTTTTCGCAGGCATTGGGGGAGGCATTTGTAGACGAGAGCGCAGAGACGAAAGACGAGAGCGTGGCTCAGGGACCTGATTCCGCCAAGGTCGGTGAGCCTGCTGAACCGACCACTGCCAAGACGGAGGGCTCGGGGTCCGTGGCTCGAGGCTCGAATGATAGCGTGGCTGCGGCGCCCGAAAAAGACGTGGATGTGGATGCGCTTCTTGCTGGGGGAGACAACACGAAGGTCACTGAGCTCAAGAAAGTCGTGGTGCAACTGCGTCGCCGTCCCAAACGCAAGCCTGGCGAATCTGTTGTTACGGCGAAGTCCATCAAGCGCATGCCGGGCCTTGCCGAAGCGGACGTCATCAAGAGCGTGCAGGCGCTCCCGGGCGTGGTCGCAAGTTCCGATTTTAGTTCCAAGATTTACGTGCGTGGCGGTGCCGCCGACCAGAACCTTTTCTTGTTCGACAATGCGGTGGTGTATTCCCCGGTGCATTTCTTCGGGCTGTTCAGCACCTTCCTCGTGGAAGGCATCGACGACGTGCAGTTCTACAAGAGCGGTTTCCCGGCGCAGTACGGCAACCGTTTAAGTTCTGTACTCAAGATGGACGGACGCGCCGGTGGCCAGGATACGGTCAACGAGTGGTTCAGCAAGTCGAGCCTCAAGATAAGTACGTTCGCCGCCCAGGCCCACACCGAAGGCCACCAAGGTCCTGCCCGCTGGGTGTTCGCCGGGCGTACTACCTACATTGGTTACATGCTCGACCTCTGCAACGCCATTGGTATTCTGGACCTTGATCTGGATTACGAATTTACGGACTTGCAAGGCACGGTCATGTACGACCTTTCCAACGATACGCGCATAAAGTTCAGCTTTTACACGGGCAAGGACCGCTTGAGTTTTGATCCGCTTTACATGGACTGGGGCAATATCGCTATCCCCTTGAATTTCTACCATCGCTTTAACGGGAACTGGGATTACAATATGACTCTCGCTTTCAGCGAGTTCTACCAGACCATGAAAATCAGCGACCTCATGTCTATCGAGATGTATCTCTACACCTTTGCCGGCAAGCAGTGGTTGAATTACCGTGGCATCGCGAACCACACGATTACTTTGGGTTACGAACTGGAATACGATTACGAACGTTACCAGGAACAGATGTCTACAATCAAGATTGCCGATATCCAGGAACCTTTCCACCATGTGGCCTATTTGCAGGATGCTTGGAAAGTTACTCCCGATTACTTGCTGCAATACGGTATGCGATTCAATTACCAGACGGCAGCTGAACATTTTGGAGTGGAACCCCGCGCATCGCTTACCATCAATCTGGACGATTCCAAGACGCTCGAATTCTATGGAGGTTACTACCTGCAGTATTTGAATTCCATTGTCTACACCGACCAGGAAACGTTGAACGAATTCTATTACCCGGCAACAACGACGACCAAGGGCAAGCATATCGATCCGGCTTCGTCATGGCTGTTTGCGGCAGAATATAGCCAGCGCGGCATCTTCGAGGATTATGATGCAACGGTGGGTGTCTATTACAAGACACAGAATAACCTGAACACGTTCCAGGCGGTACTGGACAGTAACGAAGAAACGACTTCGGATGATTTTGTGCTGGCGGACGGATTCGGCACGGCAGAAGCCTATTCCTTTGGTTACGAACTCTCCCTGCGCAAAGATAAGGGCTGGTGGTTTGGTGGAATCAACTGGAGCCAGAGTATCAGCGTGGCACGCACCAACGACGGCACCAAGGCGTATTACCCCAGCTGGCATCAGCCTTATGCACTCAAGATGGATGCAGGTATCAACTGGAAGGGTGACGAGAACTCTCTCCGGAAGCATAGGAAGAAGGGGCGCTATTTCCGCTCGTCCATCATTCTCAGGTATTCCGCGGGTATGCCCATCAGCGAATATCTAGGGTACTACTATCCCGAAGAAATTGGAAACCAACAGTATTCGGACCATATTACGGTATTACCCGGCAGTCGTAATGCGGGCCGTCAGACGGACTACTTCCGCATAGACGTGAAACCCATTGATATTGGTCGCGAAGACAAGTGGAATTTCAGCTGGACCATCATCAACTTGACCGACCACGAGAACATGTTCTATACATTCTACGACACGAGCAAGAACCCTCCCGAGAAGACTTCTATTGCGCAGTTCCCCTTTTTACCGATAATGGTTAGCTATGAATATTATTTCTAGAATGCTTCTTGTGTTTGCGCTCGTGCTTGCGGCTTGTAGTGATTTTCACGGACCATGGGACTACTATCCCGAAGAGCGCGAGGTCTATACGGGCATATACACTTATGGCTATGTCATGGACGGATCCTCTCCTTATGTCTGCTTTTCAAAAGTGTATGAACTGGATGAATCGTCTGCAGAGGACTTCGCGTTTTACGATAGTGCCTATGTGACGGTGCAGGGGCGTTTTACTAGCCATTATAGCAATGTAGACGATCCTGATCCCGATTCGACTTTTGTCTTGAGTCGTTCCTCCCGTAATCCCAACTGTTTCGAGGGGCATTTTGATGGTGTTGCGGGTGAGTCCTATACTATGAAAGCCTACTTTGAGTGGGATAGTTCGGGCCACAAGGCAAAATCGAGGTATAAGGCTGTCGCGACGGTTCCAAACCCAGTAAAGGTCAAGGGTTTGAGCGTGCCTCAGCAAGATGGCAGCTACAAGTGGATGGCGTACAACGAGACGCATACCACTTTCAATGTTGATTTCTTGGTATTCCCGATGGACATGGAATTCGTAAAATGTGCCTTGGACTACGACAAGACGGTGCGCGGGGTGCTGGCTGTGTTGAACTATGATATTAACAACGAGGAATCACAAAATACGACGATTAATTCGATGTTGAGTGGCTTGACGGAAGAGGATTCAACAGGGTACCGGGGAATCGCCATGCACGACCCCCTGGAAAGGCGCCAGACATTGGGCTTTACGGCGTATCAGAAAATTGCCAATTACAACGCTCTTGATACGGCGTATCTCATGAATATGATGTTGCCTTTGGGCAGTGTCTCGGTGGACTTGTACTCAACCGATGCAGCTTATATCGACTATGTTGACAAAGTGAAGGAATCGGTAAATGATTCTAGAGTTATCCCGGAATCTAACATAGAGAATGGAATGGGTGTTTTCACTGGGATGTCTAAGACAACGGTTTATTTGAATGTAAAAGGCTCGGGTGTGCCGATGAAGCATATTGCGACTAGAAATTGTAACGATACGGAAGGTGACTTTTCGAGTAGTTGGGATTCCAGAGCGTGCCGACTTTATCAAGATGCCGTTTGCGCCGGAAACCCGAACATTGACACAGACTATTACACTGAAGACTATCTGGATGAGGCGAATGAAAATGCTTATAAATATTATAGGGACTCCACAAATAATTACAATAAAGGTGTAAAGACCTGTTATGCCTCCCACGTGAAGGCGGCGATGATGCTCGATACCACGAAATGGTCGCTATTCTTGCCCGATACGATAAACGAGAAGGCCAAGGAGGAAGCTTATGGAGATGGGCTCAAGCGCTACTGCGTCGCTTCCAATTTCGAAAGTAACCACATTGCAGATTGCAGTGAACTCGAAAAACAGTGCATTGAAGATCGCGAAAAGAACAACTGCAAGGAATATATGTGGATATGGTGTGCCGATCGTGGATGGCCTTCTAGTGACCAGTGCAAAAATGCGTTGGTAAGCCGCTACTATCTTGAAGAAATCAAGTCTTCGATTATTAAGCGCAATGTTGAAGCAATATGCAGCAGTATGGATTATTTTAATGATGAAAAGAAGTTTATGTATCCGACATGTGAAAACTGGTGTAAGAAGGACAAGGATGGTAATGTGAAATGCAAATGACTTTTCTTTTCGTTTATTGTACTGGCTGGGTGACACTTTTTTAGGGTTCGTGTGTTATAATAATGTAATTTTGAAATTAAACCATTGTGGAAAAATATGAAACGATTGAAATTATTGCTGTTTGCGTTTGTGGTCCTAATGCTTTCGGGGGTGGCATTTGCCGACCGTGCCTCTGAAATTCAGGATCTCAAACTCGAAAAAGAAAAGCTGAATTCCGAAATCCAGAAGCTGAACCGGCAGATTGCCGCGACGGATTCGATGCTCAAGGCAGACGATTCCCATTACAAGACGCTGCAGCAGCGTTACAAGGCCGATACGGAGCGCCGCCGTGCCGAAATCGACAGCTTGAACGCGAAAATCCGCAATGTCGCAGAACAGTTGCAAGACGAACGCGGCAAGCAGGCGCGCGCCAAGAACCGTAGCGAAAACGTCGCGGCAAAGCGCAAGGCCTTGCGCTCGGCGCTTTCCGCCGTCTGCCGCCAG
>JAEEGH010021208.1_pt1 | contig 13436 bp, 13 predicted proteins | sample 9134181 | NCBI WGS metagenome assembly JAEEGH01 (sample SAMN16246544, study PRJNA631951) | gut metagenome | biome: gut microbiome; feature: rumen; material: DP-attached | host: Bos | place: Iran: Karaj | collected 2018-10
GCACAGGTATGATTGCCACTAATTCCGTTAGAATTGGTTATGGTAACTCTTCTTTAGGTACATCTGGCAATATTACTTTAGTAACCGATAAAGATATTGCGATGAATAAAGAAATCGATGTCATCGCTTCTCCAAGTGGTGTTCCAGCGGTTTTGGTTCATGAAAATAACTGCACAACTGATATTAATGCCTGGGTTGAACTCTTACATCAAGTCATCGTCTTAGCGGGTGGTTCTATCCAACGCGGTGAACTCTTCATTAGATTATTTAATAAATCTTTAGAAGGTGAAGTTGACGCTGGTGGTCTTATCTCATTTAACTATTTCTCTGGTGAAGCCGCAGTGGGTGTTCAAGAAGGTCGACCATTATTTGTCCGTGAACCTGACGCCAAACTATCATTAGCGAACTTCATGAAAGCCCATATCTTAGGTATTTTAGCGACATTACGTATTGGTTTAGATATCTTAATTAAACAAGGTGTTGAAGTTAATAAGATATACGGTCATGGTGGTTTCTTTAAGACCCCAGTCGTTGGTGCGAAAGCTTTAAGTGCTGCACTTAACGCTCCTGTTGCAACATTATCTAGTGCGGGAGAGGGTGGCCCATATGGTGAAGCTTTGCTCGCGGCCTATATGATTGAAAAAGAAAGAGGCGAATCTTTAGAAGATTATTTACAAAATAAGATCTTCGTGAACGCTAAAGAAGATATTGCCGTTGCTTCTAAAGAAGAAGTCGATGGCTTCAATAAGTTCTTAGAAAGATATAAAGCTGCGGTTCCAGTAGAAGTGGCCGCTGTTAATAACGTGAAAGGTCAACATAATTAATAAAACGTAAAAAAGAGAGTTGAACTCCCGAAATTACGTGATACAATGTAATCAGGGAGTTTTCTTTATGATAAAAAGAACAATCTATCAGGAAATAATAAAAACAATTAAAAATAAAGCCGTCACTGTGATAACTGGTGCAAGGCAAGTCGGTAAAACAACTTTGTGTGGTCTTATTGAAAAAGAATTAAATTTCAATTATGTTTCATTAGCTAATCCACTAATTAGAGAATCGGCCAAAAGTGATCCTTCAGCCTTTCTTTCCTTATATCCTGCCCCTTGTATTATTGATGAAATCCAAAAAGCGCCAGAATTATTTGATTATATAGAAGGTGTTGTCGATGCTTATATTAAAGCTGGTCATAAAAAAGGATTATATGTTTTAACGGGCTCACAAGCTTACCATTTAATGAAGGGTGTAAGCGAATCAATGTCTGGCCGAGTTGGTCTCATCTCTATGGAACCACTTTCTTTAAGCGAAATAAATGGTGTTAGTGAATTACCTTTTGTTGTTGATATAAAAAGAATTGGCGATAGGTGTAAAAATTACGTTATAGATACTCCTAAACTTTTTGATTACATTGTAAGAGGTTTTTATCCTGAACTATATGACAATAGTTCTTTGGATGCTTCTTCTTTTTACGCTGATTATGTTTCGACTTATCTTGAAAGAGACGTGTCTGATTTTATCAATTTAAAAGACAGACATAAATTTATTAATCTTATGACAATTCTCGCTTCATTAACTGGTCAAGAATTAATATATGACAATCTAGCAAAAGAAATCGGGGTGGATAAAAAAACCATCCAATCTTGGATAAGTGTTTTAATAGCTGGCAATATCATCCATCTACTAGAACCATATTATGAAGAAAGCATCACAAAGCGTGTTGTTAAAAGACCAAAACTCTACTTTTCAGATACTGGGTTAGCCTGTTATTTAGCAAGAGTAAATTCGCCTAGCACACTTATTAATTCCTACTTAAAAGGTGGCATGGTTGAAACATTCATCATTAATGAAATTATCAAAAGCTATCGTAACAATCATAAGGATAAAAGTGCTTCGTTCTATTATTATCGTACATTTGATAAACAAGAAATTGATTTATTGATTTTAAATGATGGAACATTAACACCTATAGAGTGTAAAAGTGGCGAGCAATACGGTAAATCAGATGTCAAAAATTTTGCTTTGATAAAAGGTACAAAATATGCGTTAGGTAAAGGCGCTATTATTTGTACGACACATGTTGTTTATTCTTTGGAAGAAAACTGTTTCGTTTTACCAATTACTGCTATTTAATAAGAGTGTAGAATAATTATGTCATTTAATTGGTGCTTTATTGGAACGGGAAAAATAGCAAATAAAGTTGCTAAAGAATTAGTGACAAATCCTGGTCACAAAATCGTTTCTGTTTTCAATCGCACTAAAGAAAAAGCGGAAAACTTTGCGCTTAACTATCATGCAAAAGTCTATGATAGTGCTTTTGAAGCGATTAATGATCCGCGTGTTGATGGTGTTTATATAGCGACCACAAACGAAACGCATTTTGAATACTGTAAACTTTGTTTATATAACAACATCCCTGTTCTATGTGAAAAGCCTATTACTGGTAATGCTTTAGAATTAAAGGAACTAATAAGAATTAGTAAAGCTAGTAACACCTTCTTAAAAGAAGCGATGTGGACATGGTTTAATCCTGTTGCTAATAAAGTCAAAGAATGGATTAAAGAAGAAAGAATTGGCAAAATTTTATCAGTTGAATGTATTTTCAATGTACCAATATTTGGTTATAACAAAGCAAAAGGAAGATATATCAGTCCCGCTAGATATGGGGGAGCACTCTTAGATTTAGGTGTATATTGCGTTAGATATGTCTATGAGTTATTTGGTAAACCTCAATCAATCAAAGCTAAAGGTAAACTATATAACGGCATTGATGTTTGGAATGAATCTATCTTTGATTATGGTGATTTTAAAGCCAAAGTCAGTAGCCAAATCAATGCCTTAGTGGGCGAACACTGCATTATTAAAGGTGAAAAAGGTACCATTAAAGTGCCGTTTTTCCATATGGCTAGTAAAGCAGTTTTAAAAACTAAAGACGGTAAAGAAGTATTTAAAGATAAGAACAAGAAATTCGCCACTCAATTTAGAAAAGTCGCGGAATATATCAAAAAAGAAACACCTGATGAACTAGTGTCTTTAGATTCCTCTTTAGGGGTTATGGAACTAATGGATGAAATTAGAAAGCAAATTGGAGTTAAATTTCCTTGCGATTGATTTATAATTAATTATTAGGTAAGAGGAGAAATTATTATGCCAGTTAAAAAAGCCGCTGCTAAACCAGCACCTAAGAAAGCTGCCGCCAAACCAGCACCAGCGAAAAAAGCCGCTCCTGCTAAAAAAGCAGAACCAGCCAAAAAGCCAGCCGCCAAAGCCGCTCCAAAGAAAGCCGCTCCAAGCGCTAATGCTTCCTATCACCTCTCTAAAAGAGAAGATGGTAAATGGCAACTTTTCATCACCGGTAGTGATAAAGTCATTAAGACATTTGACACCAAAGCGGAAGGTGAAGCCTATGCTAAACAAAAAGCTGCTAATACAGGCCGTGCAGTTTTAGCCCATAACTCTAAAGGTGCCAACAAAGGCAAAATTAAAAAGAAATAATTAATGGCAAAAAAACTTATTTGCCTTGATATGGATGGTACTGTTTATTTAGGGGACCATTTATTTAAAGGCGCAAAAGAAACATTCGAATATTTTAAAGCTAACGATATTTCGTTTGTTTTTTTGACTAACAATTCTTCTCATTCATTACCGTTCTACGTTAACAAGATTAAAAAGATGGATATTGAATGTAATGAAGATAATTTCTATTCTTCAATTGAAACCACAATTAGATATTTAGAATCTCATCATATTAAAAACATCTATGTATTGGGGGTAAAAACCTTTAAGGACGAACTTAAGAAGCATTTTAATGTGATTGAGCAATATGACGAAAAAAACGTCCCAGAAGTCGTTTTAGCCTCATTTGATACCGAATTAATCTACGAAGAACTTAAGATAGCTTGCTTATATATTCAAAAAGGTAGTGAATTTATCGCGACGAATATGGATTACCGCTGCCCAATTGAAGATGGGCTATATATTCCTGATTGCGGTGGCCTATGCAAATGGATCACTTTATGTACAGGTAAAGAACCATTGTTCTTAGGTAAACCAGAACCAACAATGATTTATCAAGTAATGGAAAAGTTTAATGTTTCTAAAGAAGAAACCATGATGGTGGGGGATCGATATTACACCGATATCGTCGCGGGTATTAACGCTGGCGTTGATACAGTCGCGGTATTAAGTGGAGAAACCACTTTAGAAGAATTTAAAGCCGCAAATAAAAAGCCGACGTACATCATCGATAGTATCGCCGACTTAATAAGTTTACTTAAATAAGAGACTATTCAGAATAAGTGAAGGTCTCTTTTTTAACTGTGGCGTTAACTGTATTTAAGTTAGTGGTTTTGCTATATCTATAAGTCACTAAACCATTCTTATTGTATATATACTCTAATTCTGTTTTTTGCTCTTCACTTTGATAATCAGCGGTCATTTTATAGCCTTCTTTAGTGGTGTAGAACTTAAAGATGGAGTCAACATTCTTCTTCACTAATTTAGCCGCGAGGTCACATTCAATTAAATCGTTTTTAATATCTAAATAAACGGAACCTTCCGCTTCAAATTCAGTGCCACCGATACTTTCCATATATGTATAGTGCCAAGCTTTATCACTGCTATCATAGGTATAGTTTCTTTCACTTTCCTTATCGTTAACTGTTCTCACGCCTTTACACGTTTTATATGAGAAAGATAAATCAGCATCAGCGATTAAGACTTTAAAATCAGCGTTATTATATTGTTTTTCACCTTTTAAAAGACTTTGAATCATTTCACAACCAGTTAAGGCCATTGTTCCAAAAGCCATTAAAGCAACCATTAATACTTTTTTCATATTAAGCACCTCTTTTTTCATATTCTATATAGAATTTATCGAATAATATTGTCATTAGACGCACTCTAAGACAAATATTTGAAAAAAATGACAAAAAATTAAAACAAAAGACAAATATTTGAAAAAATATATAGTATGAGTGTTAAAAGTGCCCACGCTGTGACAGTAGATGAACTTGGAAAATATGACTTTATATTTTCTTTAAATCATTTTTCGATTGCTAAGAATGTTTTAGCAGATAAAACCATTGTCCTCCAAGCTTTTAAGCATGCTCATGATGAATATGAATTTATTCTTCCTTTAACAACGATTCCACTTCTATATTACGCGAAAGCTAATTACATCGGTGAAGTCGGTTTTTGCTATCCTGTTAATCCATATGTCGAACACGGTATTGAAGTGGAATTACATTCACAAGTCATTTCTATTACTGTTGATAAAGAATATCTGGATGGTATTAAAAAAGAATTGGGATTTGATGGTAAATATTTCTATACCAGATTCATTTATAAAAAAGCGCTTTTAGATTTAATTAATTTGTTTGAACAAGAATTTAGAAGCGAAGAAATAACTAAAGTTAAAAGATTAAATGATATCACTCATCAAATAGTGACCATCTTAGTCAAAAACGGTTTACAAAGTGGTGAAGATAATCGTCGTCCTGAAAAGCAATATATCAAGAACATGAAAAACGTTCTCCTTTATATTGATGAAAACTATCAAGATCCAGAACTCAATATCGCTAAAATAGCAGAGTATTCCGGTTATTCTTTAGCCTATTTCACCAAAGCCTTTAAGTTATACATGAACGACACTCCAATCATGCACTTAAATAAAAGAAGGATTTCACAAGCTAAAACGCTTTTAAATGATGAAGAACTATCTTTATCGGATATCGCTAATAAATGTGGATATAAAAACTTGTCGACATTTACTGAAGCTTTTAAAAGAGTGATGGGTATGTTACCAAGCGAATATCGTAAGAAATATTTATAGTTGTTTAATTTGTTTATTGATAAACAAGACCACTGTTAATAAACATAATCCACTTGCGCATATAATAAGTAACCAACTTGGTCCAAAACTACTAATTACGAGACCCGCTAATAAATTAGATAAAGGAATTAAACCTTGCGAACCAACGTCCATGACGCTGCTCACTTTTCCTAATTTATCTTTTTCGGTTAAAGTCATGACTTTCGTAGATGTAGGAATATTAATGAATGGTAAAGTTAAACCAATAAGTAGTGCACCAATTGTTAAAGCTAATAGTATGACATTGATATTAAATATTTCTTTAAAAAATAAGAAATAGATAACCGCTAAACTGACCATTAGTAAATCAATAACGATAAAACCAATGCGTAATGTTTTGATGATTTTATCTTTTTGTGGACGAGTGGAAATGAATATCGCCATGATAATCATACCGATACCAAGCGCTACTGACATAATCGAATTCCACATTTCAGGTTGCATAATATCTTTGAAAATATAATCGGAACCAGTGACATCACTAGCAATGAAATAGGGTATGAAATTACTCGTTAATGGGGCAAAGAAGAAATTAACAAATAAGATGACAATAATTAAGGCTAGTAGCATCTTATAACTGAAGATGTATTTAATTCCTATGCCCATATCAGAGAAAACTGTTTTAACAGTTAATTTATCTTCTTTCTTTTGATAGTTATACCTAATAAACATTTCTGAAACGCCACTTAAGATATAGCAGCCCCCGACGATTAAGAATAAAACGTTAATTGGAAGAACACTATAAAGAACACCGGCTAAAATGACACCCAAAATACTAATTGCGCTTTGCATAACGGAATAATAGGACTGGGCTTGTTGAAGTGACTTTTCAGGGACAATGTGAGGGAGTAAAGATGCGGAAGCAGGAGAAAAGATCGCCGCGATAGCGTTACTTATCACCGCAATAATAAATAAAACAATCACTTTACTATTCGCATCTTTGAGTAAGAGCATCATCAAAATAGTAAGAGAAATAATAACTATCCCTTTTAAATAATCACATATATACATGATTTTGCCTTTATGGAAGCGATCACTAATGACGCCACCAAATAAAGTAATTAAAACATAAGTAATACCACCTGTGGCTAAATAGATACCCTGGATGGTAGCGTTATTACCCGTTAATCTTAAAATATAAAAACTCACAGCAAAACCATATAAAAGGTTACCCATATTAGAAACAAGGGCGCCTAAAAAGGTCAAGACATAGTTCTTGTTAGTGAAGACATTTCTTGGTTTTTCTTCAACGACTACTTCTTGATTTACTTCTTCTTTAATTTCTGCTAGTTCTTCGTTTTCCATAAATTATGCTAGTAGTGTAGCAATAACAAAATTAAAGGTCTAGCAACTTTAGCTTGAAAATGCGCAACTATTGGTTTCAAAAGAAAAAGGGCCTTAGCCCTAATTATGAATTTTGATTGAAATTATTAGTGGTGATGTAATCAACACCCATTTCTTCAAACTTTCTTAATTCATCAATTTCATCAGCGCACCAGACGTTGACTTTAAGTTTTTTCTTATGGAAACTATCAACTATTTCTTGCGTTAATAATTTACATTCGATATCGATATCCATCTTAAAGAACTTAGCCCATTTTTGTAGCATCTTATAATGACCTTCTTCTAAGAGCATTTGTAGATGTACCTTCTTATGATATCTATTTCTTAATTTAATAAGTGGCCAAGGGTAGAAGGCAATAAAGTGCACATTATCAATACCCATATATTTATCAATATATTTAACTAGCCATTTTAAATGTTTAGCCTTTGGATTTTTAGGTTTAATTTCAATGATTGGGCGTTTACCACTTTCTTTACATATCTTTAGATAATCTTCAAATAGAGGAATATATGCTTCATTATCATTTTGTTCGTTATCTAAATGGAGTTTAATAACATCATCCTTATTCATTTCAGCGATAACGTATTTTTTGCCATCACTTAAAAAGTCAGGATCATGATGCACAACCCAATAATTATCTTTAGTTAAATGAATATCGGTTTCGATACCAAAATAGTCGCCTTTCGCGGCATCTTTAAAAGCGTTTAATGTGTTTTCAAAGTATTTATCGTGTTTACCACGGTGCGCTATACAAAGAGGTTTCATATTAATCTTCCGCGTCTAAGGCTTCTAAACCTTTTTTGAATTCGGTTTTTGTTGTTTTAACGTTTTTAACAAAGAAGAAAACCGCTAAAGAGACAGCAATACAAACACCGGCATAAACAGGTAAGAATCTCCAGTCAAATGCTGGGATATATAGTAAGGAACCTAACGCAATAGGAGTAATTGTTTGCGCGGACATTGAAGCGGCGTAATAGTAACCGGTAAATTGTCCGATCTTTTTAGAGTTACAAAGCTCAACGACCATTGGGAATGAGTTAACGTGAACTAATGACATGCCAAATCCTTTAATAAACCAAATGATATATAACCAAACCGGAATGCTACCATGAGGTAAACCAATTACGAATGTTAAAATTGCCCATAAGGCATAGCAAGCAAATGTTAAACCAAGACCACCAAAGAGTGTCCATTTTCTGCCAATCTTGCTAGCAATTAAGCCACCTAAAGCGAAGCCAGCAACAGAACCAACACCACCAAGAATGGTGAGAATCATGGTGCTAGTGGATTCAGAATGTGTGCCATAAATGACATAGTTATTCAAGAATGTCGAGATACCATTGTCTGCCATGAACCAGAAGAATTCTGCTCCTAAAATAAGGAAGAGCATAATTTTATTAGCTTTTGATAATGGTTTATCATCATCAACCTTATCAGCGGTTTCACTAACAGCATCACCTCTTGCCATTTCGTCTTTCATCTCATCTCGAATCTTGTTTTCTTTGACTAAGAAGAATAAAACAACGGCAGAAACGAGCATTAGAATTGAAGCCACAAGGAACGGACCTTCAACTGCCCAAATGTTGTTATATGCCCAAGTATGGTCAGCATATAAACCGGTATTTTTATCAACAGCGGTACCTAAATACTTACTTAAGACAAAGACGATACCAACGACTGTAGCAAAAGCGCCACCAATATAACCCATGATATTGATAATACCATTAGCTTTACTACGTAAAGGTTTTGGAGTAATATCTGGCATTAATGCAACTGCAGGATTACGGTACATCATCGCAAATAAGACAACAACTGCCATCATAATGATGACACCTACTAGTTGGTTATAATGGAATAAAACTGGAATAAATGGGAATGCAATAGAGCATACGAATGTGCCAATTAAAATATAAGGCATACGTTTGCCGATTCTCGTATTCGTTTTGTCTGATAAACGACCAAACACTGGCATAAGAATTAAAGCTGCAATATTATCAATCGCCATCATGATACCAACTGGATATTGAACCTTTTTGATAATTTCACCGCATTTAGCAATTGATTCTGCGTCATTGATTAAACGAAGCGATTCATATTCTGGGTAGAATGTCTTTGCAAACATTTCGCTTAAAAATGTTGGGCACCATAAGTCATATACTTGCCAAAGAAGAAGAATACCAAAAAAGGCAAAGCCAATTAAAAAGGTACGTTTGTAATTCAGCTTAAATGCTGATTGTTCCTTAACTTTTTCCATAATTACCTATCTTTCTATATGCTTATACATATAACTTTTGCCCTTTAATGTTAGCACACCTATCTTTAAAAAGATATAATAGTCATGAGGTTTTACTTATGAATAACAAATTTAAAGATATCCGTATCACTGATAATTTTTATCAGTCTTCAAGTTTTTTCCCAATGCCATTAACTTTAATTGGTACATTAAATGAAGATGGTACTTTAACTTCTTATGGTGCCTATTCTTTAATCTTCCCTTATTACATCGCGGGTAAAGGTTTTTATGCGATGGTGCTTGAATGTCGAAATACATCAAATACCGCGAAAGGCTTATTAAGACATGGTAAGTGCACAATTAACTTCTTACCATATTCAAAAAAGAATTTTGCGCAACACGTCGACTGTGGTTTCCCTGGTGACACTCCAGAAGAAAAGATGAAGAACTTTAGATTTACTCCAGTTGATGGTTTATCTCAAGAAGAACATCCAGAAGAAAAATATCCAAAGATCTTGGATGAAGCTCTTCAAGTGTTTGAATGCACATGGGTCAAAGAATTAGATAACGCTCAAGATGATCCAGTTTTAGAAGATTATGATGGATATAAATATCATAATTTCAATGGCATGACCTCTAAATTTGGTGCCCATTTCATTCTTAAAATTGATCACATCTTAATTAAAGAAAAATACTATAACTCAATCATTAATGGTGCAACACGTGGAAATTATTGTCCTTTACCCACTAACTGGGGATATAGAGATAGCAAATATTTCTGGTGTTCAGATTTTAAAAAGCCAGATCCAATAGCGATTCCAAATAGAGAAGTTGATATTTCTAGTGTGAGATACGCTGCAGAAAGACTTAATACTGACGTAAAATTTACTGATGCCGCCCTTAAGATGCTCGTTAAAGTTCCTCGTCCATTCTTAAAACTCGTCTTAAATGGCTGCGTTGATTGGGCTAATAAGAACAACGTTAAACTCATCGATGAAAAAGAGATGAAAGAGATTAACGATAAGCGTTCCAAAGAAAAGAAAGAGAAAAATAAAGGATGATTAATCATCCTTTTTCTTATATTCGATATAGGCGAAGTTGTTTTCATTATGCGCTCGATAGCACATTGCTTCATAAACTCTTTCTTTTAAATCATTAACTCGATCACGATAATCTAAAGATTCATCAGGAAAGAATGGACCATCAATATAGATTATTGGTTTAGGTTTTCGATTGCCTTTTCTCTTTTTAAATGTTGTGGTGGCCACGAAGACAGGAGCGGAATCATCACAAGGGAATCTAAAAGAAACCGCTTTAAAGTTTCTAATGTTGTTATAGTATGGCCAAATATGTGCTTCAGGGAATATTAATACACGCTCCCCTTTATTGATGTAATAAGATAGACATTCACTAAATCTATCAAACATTTCTTTATCGTTATTTGGTGTTGGAATAGCGTATAGATGACTAACTGTATCACTAACAAAAGCATTAATAGAAAATAACTCATGTCCTGCAATAATGACTGTCTTCTTTTTTAATTGTGTTTTTAAAGGCAAAACTACTGGATCAAACGGCAAGACGTGATTAGCGTAGATATAGTATCCTTTCTTTTTAAAGTACTTTAATACTTTCTTATTTTCTATTTTGACTCTAAAAATAAAAGTATCTAAAAACCATAAAATAGGAACCGCGATCAAGTATTTAAGTAAAAAGGCATTAACTTTAAAAATCCAAGAACGCCTAATGTATTTATAGTTATTCTTTATTGGTTTGACTTTGATGTTATTACCCGCAAAGTCATCGTTTAGTTCGTCTTGATAATAAATTACTCGTTCTTTTTTCATTTCAATTTATTATCTACGAAAAATAAAAAAGCACAATTAATTGTGCCTTTTGCTTTTACATTTTATTAGTTTTGGTAACGTCCAATTATGAATTCAATTAGTAAGATCGCTGCTTCAACAAGTAAAGAGATACCGATAAATATTAAGAAATTATTCAAATAATCAATCGTTCTAACTATTAAGAATATGGAAAAGACTATTAATAGGACATTAAGAATTATTCTTACCCCATTAATTAACGGCTTTCTTAATATATTAATAACAGAGGTAGTGATATGTACACTTCCTATAACGAAATTAGATATCGCCCAAATAAGGCATATTTGTTTCATTTCTAGTTTCACTAAAATAAATATCAAACCTAAACCAACGCTTAAGGCAGATATAACAGCGTTTTGAATGCTTCTCATTCTTAACGCAAATCTTAATGTAAAGAACTCCGTTAATCCCATTAAGCCTACAGCCATAATGATTAAACCAATTAATATCTTGTTATAGTATTCATGTTGAAAAATATAAGTTAAAACAGTGACACCGATAACGATGCTACCGAGAATGACTATAAGATTCAAAATGACATTAAAGACATTAACTCTTTTCATAAATAATGCTTAGATTTTAACTATTTCTAAAACTATTTCAATCATCTTTTCAAAATCTTGAATGGCTAAATATTCAAATCGACCATGATGATTACCGCTTCCTGTACCTAAGTTAGGAGTCACTAAACCCATCTTAGAGAAAGTTGCTCCATCAGTGCCACCTTTAATTCTAGAGAATACCGGTTCGTAGCCAAATTTCTTCAATACTGCTTCGGCTTTTTTAACTGGACGTGGATCTTTTTCCACGTACATTTTCATATTTTCATATTGTTCTTTGATTTCTACTTCAATCTTCGCTTTTGGATATTTTTTAGACATATCATCTCTAATTTGATAGATGAGTTTATCTAAAGCTTCTAATTTTTCTCTAGAGAAGTTTCTTAAAATCGCGACAAATTCTGTCTTTTCACTTGTGCCAATAGCGCTTGTTAGATGCCAGTATCCTTCATCGGCGTAGAATGGTGTTTCTTTTTGAGGGAGCGCCATAATGAATTCTGATTGTAGTTGAAGAGCGTTAATTAATGTATTAATACCTTCACCTGGATGGACTGCCACGCCATCAATTTTGACTCTTAATTGTTGGGCGTTAAAGTTCTCGCAGTCGATATGATTAATTGGACCTCCATCAATTGTAAAAGCATAATCTGCTTTCATTTTCTCTAAAGAGAAGTGAGCGGGACCTTTACCGATTTCTTCATCCACTGTAAAAGCAACAGCGATTGGATGATGCTTAAAGTTAGGATTATTTTTAATATAGTCTAAAACTCCCATGATAATGGCAATACCCGCTTTATCGTCAGCACCTAATAATGTATTACCATCAGTGACCACTAAATCTTTGCCAATATGTGCTTTCATATATGGGAATTCTTTTAGTGATAAAGTGTATTGTTCGTTTAATTTAATATCGTTACCATCCCATTTTTCAACGATTCTAGGATTAACGTTTTCATCAGTGACTTCTAAAGCGGTATCGACGTGTGCGTTTAAACCAACGACATCACCTTCTCCATCAAGATGAGCATAGACGATACCATATTCATCCATATAAGCATCATCTAAACCTAATTCTTTTAATTCTTTAACAAGTAATCTTGATAAATTCTTTTGCTTTTCTGTTGATGGAACTGTTAATGAGTTTTCATCGGCTTGAGTATCAATTTTTGCGTATCTGATAAATCTTTCAACATTTTTATTCATATGGAAGTCCTCTATGGAAACATTATATATTTCTTTATAAAAAAGAATAAGACTAATACAATATTAGATATGAATGAGATTATTGAAATTAAAAGAAAAGAGTTCGAAGTAATCGAACAACTAGGTGACCGTTCTTTTAAAGTAACAAGAAAAGGTCAATTTTATTTTTTAAAGAAATTTGAAGACGACGCAAAAGGGTTTGAGAGATTTGTCGACGCTGAACATAAATTACGAGTGTCTGGTGTTGTTAATCCAAAATGTCTTATCTATGATAAAAAGACGAGAATCGCTGTTACCAAATTTATTGAAGGTGATAATTGTTTAGAAGCTCTTTTAGGTGGCG
>JAEEGH010021209.1_pt1 | contig 13435 bp, 13 predicted proteins | sample 9134181 | NCBI WGS metagenome assembly JAEEGH01 (sample SAMN16246544, study PRJNA631951) | gut metagenome | biome: gut microbiome; feature: rumen; material: DP-attached | host: Bos | place: Iran: Karaj | collected 2018-10
TCATTGCGCAGACGCCGATAGAACCCCGAGACGCTTCTCGGCTTCTGGTTTACGACAGAGATACGGGCGAAGTTTTTCACAGGCATTTTCGCGACGTAAAAGATTTTTTAAGAGCGGGCGACGTTTTGGTAAGAAATAACACCAAAGTACTGCCCGCCCGTCTTTTCGCTTTTACCGAGCACGGCGGCAGGGTGGAGATACTTTTACTAAAACGGCTGGATCTTACCGAGTGGGAAGTGTTGGTAAAGCCCGGGAAAAAGTGTCGTACGGGCACGAAACTTTCCGTTTCCGACGAACTGTCGTTGGTTATTATCGGAACTTTTCCCGAAACGGGTTCGAGAAGGGTGAAGTTTATCTACGACGGGGTTTTCGAAGACATTATTTCGCGGATAGGCGAAATGCCGCTTCCGCCGTATATAAAGGAAAAACTTAAAGACAAAAACCGCTATCAGACGGTATACGCCAAGACAGACGGTTCGGCGGCGGCGCCGACGGCGGGACTGCACTTTACCGAAAGTTTACTTTCCGAGTTAAAGGCGAAAGGCGTTATCGTAGTCGATATTCTATTGCACGTGGGTTTGGGGACTTTCCGCCCCGTAAAGGAAGAAAACGTCGAAAAACACCATATGCACTTGGAATATTACGAGATAGACGATTTCGCGGCGGAAACGGTAAACAAAGCAAAAAAGGAAGGAAGAAGAGTTTTCGCCGTCGGAACTACCAGCGTAAGGGCGTTGGAGAGCGCGGCGGACGATAAAGGATTTATCCACCCCGTAAAAGCCGACACGCAGATATTTCTGTACCCGCCGTATAAGTTTAAGTGCGTCGACGGGCTTATAACGAATTTTCACCTGCCGAAAAGTACCCTTATAATGCTCGTTTCCTGTCTTACGGGCAGGGAAAAGATTCTGGAACTGTATAAAACGGCGGTAGAAAACAAATACAGATTTTTTTCGTTCGGCGACTCTATGATGATTTTATAAACTTCGCAATTCTGCGTTTACTGCGAAAAGGTTATATGGAAAAATTTTCTTACGAAGTAATAAAACAGGATAGCAAGACGGGTGCCCGCGCGGGGATACTGCATACTCCGCACGGGGATATTTTAACGCCCACCTATATGCCCGTGGGAACGCAGGCGACGGTGAAAGGCGTTATGCCGCGTGACCTTAAAGAAGCGAAAACGCAGATACTTCTCGCAAACACCTATCACCTTTATATGCGCCCCGGCGACGACATAGTCAAAAAGGCGGGCGGGCTTCACAAGTTTATGGCGTGGGATAAACCTATTCTCACCGACAGCGGCGGGTTTCAGGTATTTTCGCTTGCGAAACTCAACAAGATAAAGGACGACGGGGTGTTTTTCAATTCCCACGTTGACGGAAGTAAGCACCTGTTCACTCCCGAAAAGGTGATGGAGATAGAAGAAAATCTCGGCGCGGATATAATAATGGCGTTCGACGAGTGTTCGACTTTCGGCGCGGACTACAATTATTCCGCGCTGGCTATGGAAAGGACGCTGAAGTGGTTGGATCGGTGCTATGCCGCCCATAAAAGGGAAGATCAGGCGTTGTTTCCCATAATACAGGGCAACGTTTTCAAAGATTTAAGGCGTGAAAGTCTTAAAGCCACCCTGCCGTACATAAAGTACGGATTCGGGATAGGCGGGCTTTCCGTCGGCGAACCCAAGGAAGTTATGTACGACGTTTTATCTGACCTTCTGCCGCTGTATCCCGAGAACGTTCCGAGATACCTTATGGGCGTGGGCAGTCCCGACTGTCTGGTGGAAGGGGTGTACCGCGGCGTGGATATGTTCGACTGCGTTCTGGCGACGAGAGTGGCGAGAAACGGTACTGCCTTAACTCACGACGGCAAAGTGGTGGTAAGAAACGGGGCGTATAAGGAAGATTTTACGCCGATAGATCCGTTATGCGACTGTTACGCTTGCAAAAACTATACGAAAGCCTACCTTCGCCACGCGATAAACGCTGGGGAAATGATAGGCGGTATGATGATAAGCCTGCACAACATAACCTATCTCAATTCGCTTATGGCGGACGTGCGGCAGGCGATAATGGAAGACAGGTTCACGGAGTTTCGGGAAGAGTTTTATAAAAGCACCCGCGGGCTGTACAGAAAATACGATTGACGAAAAGCGTCGAAAACGGCAAAGTGGCTTTAAAACGCTTGCAAAAACGGCGGAAATCGTTTACAATGGGAATAACAGATTTTTAAGGAGACGTAAAAATGTTAAGATTTTTAGACGCTGCGGCGGACGCGGCGGACGGCACTGCGAAAGGCAACAATCTTCCTATGACGATAATATTTATCGTTATAATCGTCGGTATGATAGGTTTACTTATATGGCAGACGGTATCGGGCAAGAAGAAACAGAAAGAAGCGAGAAATATGGTCGACAGTTTAAAGGTCGGCGACAGGGTAAAGACGATAGGCGGCGTGTGCGGTTTCGTAGCCGAGATAAACAACGCGGAAAACACCTTCGTTCTGGAAACGGGGCTTGACGGCAACAAATCTTACGTTAAATTCGACAAAGGCGCGATATACCAGACTGCGCCCGCACAGGGCAGCGCGGTAGCGGCGGAAGAGAAGACGGAAGAAAAACAGGAAGAGCCCGCCGATAAAGACTAATAAAAAGGCATAAACTAAACGCCCCCGACATATCTTTTAATAGATATTCGGGGGTATTTTTTATGGAAAAAGAAAGTTCCGGATTTTTTCTTTCCGCAGTCAAAGGCGTGGGGCTTGCGGTGATAAGCATGCTTTTCGGGGTTTTGGTCTTCGCCTTTATAGTAAAACTTACGGCGTTGTCTTCCGGCGCGATAAAGGCGGTGAACCAGTTCATCAAGATAACTTCGGTGTTTTGCGGGTGTTTTTTCACCCTTAAAGGAAGGGCGGGGCTAATTAAGGGCGTTATCGTGGGACTTTTTTCCACGGTTATAATATATCTTATTTTTGCCCTTATCGGCGGTGAAAAGGTGTTCGGCACGGGTTTTCTTCTCGATATGCTGTTCGGCGCGGCGATAGGCGCGGTGTCGGGAATAATCGCCGTCAACACCCGCGGCAAAGAATAAAAGCGTAATAAAAAAATAAAAAGCCGCCCGCAGGGTTTCCCTGCGGGCGGCGGTTTTTATCGTGCGTTAAAACGCCGTTTTTTCTTCGATATACTTTTTAAGTTCGGTTATCGGGATACGGACTTGTTCCATGGTATCACGATCCCTTACGGTAACGCAGTTATCGGTTTCCGACTCGAAATCGTAGGTTATGCATAAAGGCGTACCCACTTCGTCCTGACGGCGGTAACGCTTGCCGATAGAACCCGTCTCGTCGTAATCGACGGAAAAGTTCTTTGACAGGTCTTCGTAAATTTCCGTCGCCTTTTCGCCGAGTTTTTTGGAAAGCGGCAATATCGCCGCCTTAAAGGGCGCAAGGAACGGGTGCAAATGCAAAACCACTCTCGTATCGTTTTCGCCGACGGTCTCTTCGTCGTACGCCGCGCAAAGGAAAGCGAGCGCGACTCTGTCCGCACCCAAAGACGGTTCTATGACGTAGGGGATATAGTGTTCGTTGGTCTCTTGGTCGAAGTAAGTTAAGTCCTTACCGCTAAACTTCGCGTGCTGTCCCAAATCGTAATCGGTGCGGTCGGCAATGCCCCAGAGTTCGCCCCAGCCGAAGGGGAATAAAAACTCGAAGTCGGTCGTCGCCTTTGAGTAGAACGCAAGTTCTTCCTGTTCGTGGTCGCGAAGCCGCAGGTGTTCTTCCTTTATCCCTAAGTCCAAAAGGAACTTGTGGCAATAGTCCTTCCAGTACTTAAACCACTCCAAATCGGTGCCGGGCTTACAGAAAAATTCGAGTTCCATCTGTTCGAATTCGCGTATACGGAAGATAAAGTTTCCGGGGGTTATCTCGTTGCGGAAAGATTTTCCTATCTGCGCGATACCGAAGGGGAGTTTTCTTCTCGACGCCCTTTGCACGTTGGGGAAGTTGACGAAGATCCCTTGCGCGGTTTCGGGGCGCAGATACACGGTGGAAGCCGTGTCTTCGGTAACCCCGATAAAGGTTTTGAACATAAGGTTGAATTTCTTTATCTCGGTGAATTCGTGCCCGCCGCATACGGGACAGGGAATATTATGTTCTTTTATAAATTTCGACATCTCTTCGAAAGTCCAGCCCGCGGGGTTATCGGAAGTGCCGTTTTGATAGGCGTAATCTTCGATAAGTTTATCGGCGCGGTGGCGGGCTTTACACTGCTTGCAGTCCATAAGCGGGTCTGAAAAGCCGCCGACGTGTCCCGAAGCCACCCACGTTTCGGGATTCATTATGATAGCGGAATCGAGTCCTACGTTGTATTTATTTTCCTGCACGAACCGTTTCCACCACGCCTTTTTGACGTTGTTTTTAAATTCGACGCCCAAGGGACCGTAGTCCCAACTGTTGGCAAGTCCGCCGTATATCTCGCTGCCGGGGAAGATAAAGCCCCTGCCTTTGCACAAGTTTACGATTTTGTCCATAGTCGCTTTCAGTTCCATAAAAAACCTTCTTAAAAGTAGTTACGGAAAATATTTTACAATATAACGCTTTTTTAGTCAAGCAAATAAAAAGCGGGGCGAAAATTTGCTCCGCCCCGCCTTGACCGTTTCAACGGTTTTTATTTTTTGGATAAAGCGTAAAAGAGAAAGCACACCGCCGCAACGATGAGAACTATCCCGCAGAATATCGCGCCAACGCCCAAGGTGATAATTCCGCTGTCGCCCGCGCCGATAAGTTGTTTCGATAAAAAGTGAAGTATGGCGGAAACGATAGCCGCGGCGGCGGCGATCAAAGCCACTGACTTTTCGTATTTTATCTTGGTTTTAAGAAGGTTTACCATTAAAAGGCATACCGACAGGGCAAGCGTCGTTATATCGAGAATAAGCGCGATAATAAGCCCCACTCTCGCGCTGTCGCCGAAGTTCAGAAGTTTATAGCAGGACGCGGTCGTATCTAAAAGCGTTTCTTTGATTCCCGGTGCCAACATAAGCAAAAACAGGATAGCGGAAAGCGCCGCGCCTATTCCCAAAAACAACACGTTGCCTACTTGTTTCTTTTTCATAAAAAGTTCTCCTTGAAAAGTTTTTATACGGTCATTTTATACCCGCACCGCCCCAAAAGTCAAGCGAATAGAAAAACGCCGTGATAAAATTAAGATTAAAAAACAAACGCATATTCGGCGTACGTTTTAGAAGGTTATTGACACAGCACTGATTGTGTGATACACTTTCTTAAAAGAATAGTCGATAAATGCTTAAAGAAGGTTGATGATGAAAAAATTTTTAATGATTATTTTAGCGGGCTTGTTCTGTTTTTCAATGGTGGCTTTTGCGGGATGCGGCAAAACACCCGAACAAACGAATACTCTTAAGTATAAGAAAGAGAAACTTGTTTTTACGCTTGATAAGGAAGTTTTTGCCGCTACCGTAACAGAAATAGTGCGAGTGTGGACGTTAAGATATATGCTTTCGTCCTACGCCACTGTCCTTGAGAACAAAGACGACATAAAAGATTTTTTAGAAAAATTTTTTAACGGACAAGACGTATTTACTTTTACGGAAATAACGGAAGATCAATTTATGGATAATTTGGGAACACGTTCTACCGTAACGTTTGTTACCGATAGTAAACAGTTCGAGTTGTATCTTTATCAGGAAGATAAAATAGTACGTTATGCCGATAATGAGCGAGGTTTGTACTATCAAGCGGATACCGGCGATCTTACCTCTTTGTACGAAAGTTACATACCGAAAATTACATAAGGAGATAAGAAAGTTTTACGTCTTAAAAAGCGTCGCACCCCGTCCGAACATCAGGCGGGGTGCGATTTATCTTTACAGATTTCAGATAAATATCGTTAAAATTCTTTTGTGTTTTGCGATTTTTGTGCTAAAATATACTTGTTATGATAAAAGAACTTCCCGAAGCGAATAATTTTATAGAACAGATAATAAACGAAGAACTGTCCGCGGGCAAGGTGAAAAGCGTTTACACGCGGTTTCCGCCCGAGCCTAACGGGTATCTTCACATAGGGCACGCAAAGTCTTTATGCCTTAACTTCGGCGTTAAGGAAAAGTATAACGGCAAGTGCAATCTCTTTTTGGACGACACTAACCCGAGTAAGGAAAAGGAAGAGTACGAAGAAGCCATAAAAAAGGATATAGCGTGGCTTGGCTTTAAGTACGACAAGGTAACGCACGCTTCGGATTTTTACGAAGATATTTATAACTTTGCGGAAAAAGAAATAACCTTAGGCAACGCCTTCGTGTGCGATATGACGCCCGAAGAGATCTCCTTAAACCGCGGCACTTTAACGCAGGCGGGAAAGGAAAGTCCGTATAGAAACCGCAGTATAGACGAAAACTTACGGCTGTTCCGTGAAATGCGTGCGGGCAAGTACAAAGACGGGGAAAAGTGCCTGCGCGCGAAGATAGACATGGCGAGTCCCAACATCAATATGCGCGACCCCGTGATATACAGAATACTCCGCGAAACGCATTACCGCACGGGGGATAAATGGTGCATATATCCCATGTACGACTTCGCGCACCCTATCTGCGACTATCTGCAAGGGGTAACGCACTCGCTTTGCACTCTGGAATTCGAAGATCACCGCCCGCTTTACGACTGGGTGGGAGAAACTCTCGGCTTTAATCCCAAACCCCGCCAGATAGAGTTCGCAAGGCTCAACGTAACTAATCTCGTTATGAGTAAAAGGTATTTAAAAAAACTCGTGGACGACGGTTCGGTGGACGGCTGGGACGATCCCAGAATGCCGACTTTAACGGGACTGCGCAACAGGGGTATTCCTGCGGAAGCGCTCAAAGATTTCTGTTCAAGGATAGGGATAGCGAAAGCTAATTCCGAAGTACAGATATCCTATCTCGAAGCGGTGGTAAGGGAATATCTCAACCTGCACGCGGAACGCGCCATGGGTGTGTTAAAGCCGTTAAAAGTAACGATAACGAATTATCCCGACGGCAAGACCGAAGACGCGGATTTCGAGATAAACCCCAACGAAGAAGAAAAGCGGGTAAGAAAGATAAAATTCGGCAAAGTTTTATATATCGACGCAGACGATTTCTCGTTAAATCCGCCGCCCAAGTATTTCCGTCTTAAAAAAGACGGGTTGGTGCGTCTTAAATCGGCGTACATAATAAGGTGCGACGAAGTTATTACCGACGAAAATGGCGAACCGAAAGAACTCCTGTGTTCTTATATTCCCGAATCGAGAAGCGGCAACGACACTTCGGGGTTAAAGGTAAAGGGCGTTATACAGTGGGTAAACGCCGAAACCGCCAAGGACGTAAGAATAAGGAAGTACGGATATCTACTTAACGACGAAGAATACGCGGGGCAGGATTTTTCCGAGCGTATGAATAAGGAAAGCGTTACGGAATTTTCGGGCAAGGTCGAACCCTACGTTTTTGAAAATAAGGACGACAGACCTTACCAACTTATGCGCACGGGGTACTATAAATTGCTCGACGTAAAGGGCGATACGGTTTTAAGCGAGATAGTTTCCTTAAAAGATAATTTCAACAAATAAAAATTGCCGCCCAAGGGCGGCAATACGCGTTTAATGCGGTTATTCGTCAGAATTCTTCCGTTTCTTTGACGAATTTATCGAAAAGGTTGTACCTTTCGGGGTGAGTTAAAGCGGTATATATCATTTCCCGCACGTTTTTGACGTTTCCGCCGATATCTTTAAGCACCGTTTTGACGTATTCTCTCTGGGTGTTGCCGTTTGCGGGACAGGGGCTTTTGCAGACGGGCAGAGTTTTTGCATAAGATATTACGTCGGCTTCTTTCGCCATAATAAGCGGGCGGATAAGGGTAAGCCCCGTCCTGCTTAAAAAACTTTTCGGCGCGAAAGTGGAAAGTCTGCCTTCGTATAACATAGAGAGAAGAAAAGTGTCTATAAGGTCGTCCGCGTGATGACCCAACGCCACTTTATTGCAGCCGTTTTTTACGGCGATATCGTACAGCGCGCCTTTCCGCATTTTGGAGCACAGGGCGCAAGGGTTGCTTTCTTTTCTTACGTCGAACACGATTTCGCCTATATCGGTCTTTTCGACGATATACGGGACGTCTATTTCGCGGCAGAAAGTTTCCACGGGCGAAAAGTCCGACGGACGGTCTTTGAAATTAAGATCGACGGTGATGGCGATAAGTTCGAAGCGTTCGGGGGAGAATCTGCGGTATTCGGCGAGAAGTTTCAAAACGGTAAGGGAATCCTTGCCGCCGGAAACGCCCACGGCTATTCTGTCGCCGTCCTTTATCATCTTGTATTCGGTTACGCCTTTGCGCATTACCGAAAGCATTTTTTGCGTAGTCATAAATTATCCTTGATAAACGGAAAATTTTAGCATATAATTATCTATATATTAAACTTTTTTTTCCGAAAACACAAACAAAACGGCGGGCTATGGTTGAATTTATACGAAATCTTATAGGAAACGACGTACTTTCCACCCTTATCATCTCTTTTCTTCCCCTTATAGAACTTAAAGGCGGGATAATTTTCGCGTACGGCGTGGGATTCGGCTTTTTCAAAAGTTTTTCGCTTGCCTATCTCGGTTCGACTTTCGCTTTTATCCTGGTGTTTTTCCTGCTCGTACCGCTTCTTAACCTTCTTAAAAAGGTGAAAGTTTTCAAAAAATTAGCCGATAATCTCGAACATTATTTTTCCGAACGCGCGGAAAAGGCGCTCGAAAAGGGCAAAGGAATAGGTAAAAAAGCCAAAAATGCCGAAACGTTTTTAAAACAGTTCAGCGTGTTTATCTTCGTGGCGATACCGCTACCTATGACGGGGGTGTATATGGGCACGGCGATAGCGGTGTTTTTAGGGCTTAAATTTACCGAAAGCATACTTCCCGTCGCTATCGGCAATATCGTTTCGGGACTTATAATTTCCGCTTTGGCGGAACTGTGCATAGCCGTTTGGGATATATACGCTCTAAATTATATTCTCTACGGGCTGTTGGCTCTCGCGGTGATACTTACCGTCATTACCGTCATAAAGATAATGTCGGTAAAGGGAAAACACCGTGACGAAAACCCCGATTGACGTATGAACATATTTAAGATACTTTTCGGAAGAAAAAAGAAACGCCCCGCACCGGTTTTGGGGCTTGCCTTGGGTTCGGGCGGCGCAAAAGGTTTTGCGGCGCTCGGGGTAGTTACGGCTTTGGAAGAAAACGGCGTGTATTTCGACAGGTTCGCGGGGACGAGCATAGGCAGTATTATAGGCGCGTTTCTCGCGGCGGGATATTCTTCTTCGGATATTTCGTCGCTTTTAAATACGGTGGACGCGGGCGATATAAAGAGCGCGTTCATGATAAATATGGACACCTGTAAACTTTTCCGCGTGATAGACGACACCATAGGCAATCTCGATATAGAAGAGTTGAAAAAACCCTTCCGTGCGGTGGCTACCGATCTTAAAACGGGAACGGAAAAAGTTTTCAGTAGCGGCAGCGTGGCGAGAGCGCTTTGCGCTTCGAGTTCCATGCCGCCGTTTTTTAAAGCCGTGGATATAGACGGCGGAAAGTACATAGACGGGGCGTTCGTAAACTCCGTGCCCGCCGACGTCGTCAAGTCTCTCGGCGCGGATTTCGTCGTCGGGATAGATATTTCTTCGCACTCTTACGGGAAATCTCTTCTGACAAAATTTTTCCCGTCCTTTCGCGGCGGGGCGGACAAGCCGTGGCAGAAGGGGTACGACAACGCCGACTTTATGTTTCACCCCGACCTTTCGGGCTATAAGTCCACCGATTTTAAAAAAGCCTACGAAATGTTCGACATAGGATACGATTTGGCGCTTGCGAAAGCGGAAGAGTTAAAAGCGGCTATAAATAAAAAAGCAAAAGATAAATGAAATTCAAGAAAAGACTTTTAAGACTTACGTCGGTCGTATGCGCATGCGTCGCGTTGATTTTCTGCGGTTGCGACGGCGTAACGATAAACGGCGAAGAATATTATTTTTGCGACGGGTTTTCGGTTACCTATATAGACGTGGGCGAAGGCGACGCGACTTTCATACGCTTTCCCGACGGTAAAACCATGCTTATCGACTGCGGGGAAAAAGACAAGGATAATATGAAGTCTTTGCGGGCGTATCTTTCGCATTACTGTAAAGACGGGCTCGATTACCTTATGATAACGCACCCCGATTCCGACCACGTCGGAAACGCCGCGGACGTTATAGAAGAATACGACGTTAAAACGGCGTTTCTGCCCGACCTTTGCTATCCCGAAGCGTTCAACGAATATTATGCGTTTTACCGTATCGTACGGGAAAAGGATACGGAAGTCGTTAGTTCCGCATTTTATAAGGGCGTTACGGGCGAAGACTATTTTCTGATACTTTTATCGCCCAACCCCACGGGCACGACGGACAGCAGTTATACCGCGCTGAACGATTCCGAAGAGCCGACGGCGAGAGAAAGAAACAACGTTTCGCCGATAGCGTATTTAGAGTATAGGGGCATAAGGTTCGTGTTTACGGGCGACGCCGATATCTCGCAGGAAAACGTCGCTTTAAATAACGTGGAGTGGGGATTTGCAGACGCCTTTCTCGGAGACGGTCGTTCGGTTGATTTAGAGAATATAGATTTTCTTAAAGTCGGGCATCACGGTAGCGAAGACTCAACGGGCGAAAGGTTTCTTACAGCGCTTTCGCCGAAGAACGCCGTTATCTCGGTTGGGGCTAACAACCGTTACGGACACCCTAACACGGCTACGCTTTCGAGAATATACGAAAACGCGCCCGACTGCAAGGTTTTAAGGACGGATATTTCGGGGCATATAACCGTCGCCGTGGATAACGACGGCAAGGTAACGACGGTAACTTCCGCAGGGGAAGAAAATTAGCGGATTCAGGGCGGGTACCCCGCCTTTTTTGATTGCCTTATGTAATTTTGGGCGCGGCGTTTTCATACACTTTTATAAGGCGGTGGGGTATGAGCTTTATAGAAGAAGTCAAAAATCTGTTGGGTGCGGATAATTTTCCCGCGTCGCCCGCGTTCCGTGCGGTAATGTTCGGGGATAAGGCGGTGTATCTCGAAGGGGTGCGATCCATAAGGGAATATTCCGAAAACAGGATAGAAGTGTCGCTTTCAAAGGGCACGGTAACGGTTTCGGGCGAAAAACTCTACGTCAAACGCTACTGTATGGGGGATATGGCGATTTGCGGAAAAATAAAAAGTCTTACGAGAGATTAAGGCTCTATTCCGTCTATACCGTTACGGGGCTGAACCTTGACAGGTTCATAGACAGGGTGAAAAACAGCGGCGTTACGCTTTACGACGTAAAAAAGACGGGGCGGAAAAAACTCAAAGTATCGGTAAATTACGCGGACGGCGAAAAATTTTTTGCAATTAGTCGGGATTTGTGCTACAATGTTAAAAAAGACGGCGAAAAAGGGCTTTTGAAGTTCGGGCTTTTTTTGCTTAAAAACGTCGGCGTGGCTGTAGGCGCGGTGATTTTCACGCTGTTTTCTTTTTTTGCGGACGACTTTATATACGGCGTGGAATACTACGGTTCGGGGGAAACCTATTACCGCGTTGCGCAAACGTATTTACAGGCTAACGGGGCGGAGAAATTTTCGAGATTTTCTTCTCTCGATTTAGCGAAACTTTCCGACGGGCTTGCCGCCGCGTCCGATAAATTTTCCTTCGCGGAGTGCCGTAAGTGCGGCAATCTTCTGCGGGTGGATCTCGTAAAAGCCGAAGAAAAGGGGAAAACCCTTTCGGGCGACGCCGAAAGGCTTATCTCCGACGTAAACGGCAGGATAGTTTCCTTATCGGTATACCGCGGCACGGCGTTAAAAGCCGTGGGCGAAGAAGTTTTAGTCGGCGATATCTTGGCGGACGGCTATGCCACGGTAAGGGATAAGACCGTTAAAGTGGGCGTAATAGCCGTTGCGGTTATAGACGCAAGGTACGAGATTTCCTACTATTCCGAAAGGTCAGGGGAAGAAGATACGTTTACCGTTTTCGCCGAGCAGAGCGCGGGGGATAAGCACATAACGGGTTCGGAAGTAAAAGTCGTTCCGTCGGGGAACGGGTTTTCGTACGAAGTTACCGTTACTTACAGAAGAATTTTATATTCGGGGTGAAATATCGGATTTATGAAAGGCAGATCGATGAAACTTACGGCGTGGAGTAAAAAGGATATCGTCAAAGTGGCGATAACTTACGTCGTGAACGCTGTAATTTTGTTTTTGATGTTCGTGGCGATGGTCGCCGTGAACAGGGCTTCGGGCAACGCCATCGAAGAACAGGTCGCTCCTGCGGCGTTTTTTGATTTCGCGATACTTTTGCTTATACTTATCGCCGTTACGTTCATGTATTTCTTCTTTGAAAACAGGAACTTTTTACGAAACGCCGCAAATTCCGAAATGCTGTTTCTTATAATAGAATTCGGCGTTATCATATCTTACGTTAGCGGTGCCTATATAAACCCGTATCTTCGTCCCGTCGCGCTGGTCGCAATACTTACCCTGTTTTTATCGGGCAGCGGCGATTCGGTGTTCATGAACTTTATTTTCGTTATGATAATGTTCCTGTTCGATTCTTTTTCGGGGAACATTTTGGGATATACCGACTTTTCCACGGTGTTTTTCGTGGCGATGGGTTTGGCGTCGGGAATAATAGCGAGTTACACCATGAAAGGGCTGTATTCGCGGCTCAAAATAATGCTTATGAGTTTTTTGGCGTCTATTCCCGCACTCGTGTGTATCGCTCTTCCCATGGTTGAGTTCGGCGACGGAAACTTTATCGCGAATCTCGCATCGGGCGCGCTTTCGGGACCGTTTGCGACGGCGGTGTTTATCATACTTCTTCCCGTGTTCGAAGGGATATTCAAAAAGATAACCTGCTTTAAACTTGCGGAACTTACCGACCACAAGGCGAAACTCATAAAAAAACTGATTACCAAAGCCCCCGGCACTTTCAACCACTCGATAGTGGTGTCCAACATTGCCGAAGCGTGCGCCACCGCGATAGGCGAAGACGCGCTGCTTGCAAGGACGTGCGCCTACTATCACGACGTAGGTAAACTACGTCGTCCGGAATTTTTCAGGGAAAATCAGGCGGAAGACAACAACCCGCACAACGACCTGACGCCGGAACTTTCGGCGAACATAATCAAGTCCCACACGCAAGACGGGTATGCCCTTGCATTAAAGAACGGGTTGCCCAAAGATATCGCCGACGTTTCCTTACAGCACCACGGCACCATGCCGATACTTTTCTTCTACGATAAGGCGAAAAAATTCACCGACGGCGAAGTACCGCTCACCAACTACTGCTATTCCGGACCTAAACCGCAGAGCAAGATAGCGGCGATAATAATGATAGCCGACGGCAGCGAAGCGGCGACG
>JAEEGH010021211.1_pt1 | contig 13434 bp, 10 predicted proteins | sample 9134181 | NCBI WGS metagenome assembly JAEEGH01 (sample SAMN16246544, study PRJNA631951) | gut metagenome | biome: gut microbiome; feature: rumen; material: DP-attached | host: Bos | place: Iran: Karaj | collected 2018-10
AGATACCCGACGGCGGGACGCCGTCGTTACACCTTCTACGGCGGGACGCCGCCGTTACACCTTCGACGGCGGGGCGCCGCCGCCATTTCCGACGGCGGGACGCCGTCGTTACTTAGTCTTGATATCCGTTCGGATACAGGCGGCGCCACTTCCAGGCGGATTCCACGATGGCGTTGATGTCGTCATACTGCGGTTTCCAGCCGAGAACGGTCTTCGCCGCCGTCGAATCCGCGATCAGGCGGGCGGGATCGCCGGGGCGGCGTTCCGCGTATTCGACGGGGAAGTCAAGACCTGTCACCTTCTTGACGGTGTCAATGATGGATTTGACGGAATGGCCCTGTCCCGTGCCGAGGTTGAAGGCGCCGGAATCTTGATTTTCCAACGCCAGGAGATGGGCCTGCGCAAGATCCAGAACATGGATGTAGTCGCGGATGCAGGTGCCGTCCGGCGTGTCGTAATCCGTTCCGAAGACGCTGATTTTCGGGCGTTTGCCTTCAGCGGCCTGCATGACGAGCGGGATGAGGTGGGTTTCCGGGTGGTGGTCTTCGCCGTGGACGGGCGTCGCCCCCGCCGCGTTGAAATAGCGGAGGGCCGTGTATTGGAGGCCATGGATGTCATGATACCAGCGGAGGATCTTTTCAAACATCAGCTTGGACTCGCCGTAGGGGTTGATGGGAATGGTCGGCTCCGTCTCCTTGATGGGGACGTTCTTCGGCATGCCGTATGTCGCCGCCGTGCTGGAGAACACGATCTTGCGGACGCCGTTTTTCGCGCAGGCCTCCGCCAGATTCATGGCGTTGGCGACGTTGTTGCGGAAGTATTTGCCCGGCAGTTTCATGGATTCGCCGACTTCGATGAAGGCCGCGAAATGGATGACGCCCTCCGGCTGGAAATCACGAATGGCGTTGTCGATCGCGGAAAAGTCCTCCAGATTCCCCTTGACGAATTTCGCCCGTGGGTCGACCGCCTGCCGATGACCGTTCAGCAACGCGTCGAAGACGCAGATTTCATGGCCGCGTTCGAGAAGGTATTCCGTTGTGCAACTGCCGATGTAGCCGGCGCCGCCGGCAACAAGAATTTTCATGATGTCTCCTTGTTAAAATACGATATTGCTATATGGTTTGGTCTTCAGTAATCCCAGTCGTCGTCGTCTTTCGCTTTTGCCTGGGTCTTGTCGTTGAGGAATACGCGCCGTTTGGCGAGAATCCTGTTCAAATCCTCCGCGTCCATCGGCGGCAGCGTCTCCAGGCAAGTGCGCAGACGACGGATGAGTTCGTCCGTATTCTCCGCCAGTTCCGCGCAGACGGGAATGATCATCGAGTTCGGCTCCGCTTCCTTCAGCCGAGCGAGATTCTCTTCCGATCCTTCCAGATCCATCTTGTTGGCCACCAACACGAAAGGCCGTTTTTCCAGGCCGGGCTCGTATTTTTTCAGTTCGTCCCGCAGGGAGGCCAGATCGGCCAGCGGGTCACGTCCGTCGACGCCGGCCATGTCCAGCACGAAGCAGAACAGGCGGCAGCGTTCGATGTGGCGCAGGAAGGCATGGCCAAGGCCGACGTTTTCCGAAGCGCCTTCTATCAGTCCCGGTATGTCCGCCACGCTGAAGCGGTAGAAATCCTCCATGTCGATGATGCCCACGCTGGGGTGGAGCGTCGTGAACGGGTAGGGGGCGGTTTTCGGACGGGCGGCCGACAACGCGCGAAGCAGCGTGGACTTGCCGGCGTTCGGATAACCGACAAGTCCCACGTCCGCAACGGTTTTCAGTTCCAGATCCAGATCTTTTTCCTCCCCCTCCGTGCCAGGCTGGAATTTCTTCGGGGCGCGGTTGACGGAAGTCACGAAGTGGGTGTTGCCGAGGCCGCCTTTGCCGCCTTTGGCCGCCGTGAACGTTTCATCCGCCTGGTTGAGATCGCAAAGGAGGTCGCCCGTGGCGGCGTCGAAGACCAACGTCCCGATCGGGACCTTGATGATGCAGTCTTCTCCGTTGACGCCGTGCATCTTGCGTCCGCGTCCGTTTCCTCCGGACTGCGCCTTCCACTGGGGCTGGTAGCGCAACGCCACGAGGCTTTGCTCGCCCGTGACGGCCTGGATGATGACGGATCCGCCGTTGCCGCCGTCACCGCCGTCCGGGCCGCCGAGCGGCACGAATTTTTCACGGCGGAAACTGGCGGATCCTGATCCGCCGTTTCCCGCCGCCACATGTATTTTCGCTCTGTCTACAAACATATTCCGTTTCCCGCGCCTCCATCGCCTCTATTTTGCAAATTCCCGCCGCAAAGACTCCTTCTTGTCTTCGCGCTTCGCCTCAAGCCGACGGATGTCCTCCGCCAGCTGGTCTTCAAACTGCTTCAGTTTTTCCGCGTCATCCGCGACTTTCAGCCTGTCCGACTGGGCCTGCAGCTTGATCTGCGCCAGCCGGGCGTCGAATTCGCGGTCGATTTCATTGAACTGTGCCTTTTGTTCCTCCGTGTACTGACGGCTTCCGCCGCCCAGCCGCTCCATCGCCAACTCAAACGCGCTTTTCATGTTCTTCACCCTGTTGTCTGTTGCCCATTCATGGTAAAACCTATACTATAATGCATTTTTTGCGACAACATAGGAAAGAAAGCTTGAAAATAGTCGTCTGAGATGTTACGTTTTAAAAAAAACGGGAAAGCAGACGTCTGTCTGCGGTTTTTTTTGTCGAAAAAACAAGGGGAGGAAAATCCAAACATGGCGAGTCATTCACAGGCAATCTACACGGGCATCGAAATCGGCACGGCGACGATCAAAGTCGCCATCTGTTCCGTGGCGGACGACTACGGCGTCACGCTTCTGGGCTGGGGGGAGGCGCCGTCCATCAAAGTCATCAAGGGGGAGGTGAAAGACCGCGACTTTGTCTGCCAGCAGCTCACGCGAGCCGTCAGACAGGCGGAGACTGAAGCGCAAACTCCTATTTCGGAGACATTTGTGACGCTATCGGTCGGCGGTCGTTTTGTCAATCTTGTCCGGACGGAGGGCACGATCACGTTCGAGAACGGGAGCATGCAGATCACGGAGGAGCATATCATCGCGGCGGCGCGGCAGGCGATCTATACACCGAAAGACGATTCGCAGATCGTGGACGGTGAATATACGCGTTTCTACCGCCTTGACAAAGACGAAATCCTTCTTTCGCCTCCTGTTGGCAGCTATTCGACATGTGTCCAGGTACAGAACGAGTCCATTGTCTTCCAACGGCGGTATCTGGAGGCGTATGCGTCTATTGCCGCCGATGTCATCGACGGGCCGCCGAACGCGGTCGCCTACACGCCTTTCGCCTTGGCGTTCGCGGCCTTCAAACGGCAGAGCGGCGTCCAGGCGGAGGGATGCCTGCTCATCGACATCGGGGCGGGCGTCACGTCGTACGTCCTCTATACGGGGCGCGACTTCTTCACGATGGGGCAGATCACGGTCGGTTGCGACCATGCGGCGAACGATCTCGCCATAAACTTCCGCCTTCCGATCAATTCGACGCGCAAGATTCTGCGCGATTTCGGGAATCTGCAATGCTCCGTCATGCCGGAAATCGACGGTCGCCGCCGCTACATCGCGGCGGAAAAGGACATCAGCGGTTCGACGGAGAACATTCCCGCGTTGCGGGTTGAGCAGATCGTGCAGCTCCGTTTCCAGGAGCTTTTCAATATCATCAACAAGAAAATCAAAGATGAAGACGCATGGCAGTGGGCCACGGGGGGCGTCATGATATGCGGCGGCGGCGCGCGGATACCGAAAATCTCGGAGCTTGCGGGCGATGTCTTCAACCGTCCCGTGGCCATTGCGCGGACATACGGCGCCGAGGGGCGTTCAGATGTCGTGGATTCACCGTCCGCGCTTGTGCCATTGGGGCTCGCCAGATACGGGAAGCAGAGCTATGATATTGAAATTCAAAATCATCCGCATGACACCGCTGGAAAATTCAGGAATTTTATCATAAACATGCTTAATTGGTAATAGGTCACATAGGTGATTGTTTTTTGCAACTGGGAGGGAAATAAGATATGGATTACGATATCGATCAGGAATTTGAAAACAGTTACGAACAGGCGAACATGCTGATGGTCGGCGTCGGCGAAGGCGGCTGCAAGGCCGTCGTCGCCATCGCGAAGGACTACGGCATGCCGGGGCTCCGGCCCGTTCTGGCGGACAAACGTGTGTCGCTTTCCAGTTTCCGATTTGTGAAGGCGGAACGCATTGATCTGGATGTCGAATGGCGTGAAGACTACAGGCGATGCCTTCAAGGCGTCAGCTATGCCTTCATTCTGGTCAAACTGGGCGGCGAACATGAAATCAACGCCGTCAAAAAAATGGCGCAGGTCACATCGGAGATGAACGTGCCATTCGTCGTTTTCACGCGGATGCCGAGCAAGCAGTTCACAAGCGCTACGGAATTGAAAGCGGCGGAGGACGCCATGGAGACGCTGAAAGGGCTCGCGAACGCAAGCGTCGTCATTCCGGACGACACGCTTTTCCGGACCATTTCCGGCAAGCTGGATGTGAAGGAAGCCTACGAACGCGCGACGAAATGGTTTGCGGAAGCGGTGGCGGGCGTGGCGCGGCCGTTCGCGTTGGAGAATGTCTCCGACACGAATGCGGCCCGTCTGGAATGGCTTGTCAAGCGGAAGAATTCCATTTGCTCCGTGGGTTTTGGTCTTGGAAGAGGCCCGAACGCGGCCGACGAGGCGATAGAACAACTTGTGCAGTCGCCGTTTTTGAAAAGCGCCAAGGAGGCGTATGCGGTCGATGCGGGGCTGGTCATCCTCAGCGTCGCCCCCAAGGTGTCCCTCGACCAGGCCCATCAGGCGTTGAGACGGATCAAGGGGGTTTTTGACGAAACCATTCATCTGGAGCCTTGCATCTGCGTCGACAACTCCCTGCAGGAGGGCATCCGTGTCGCGGCGCTTCTGCGTTCCGTGGAGTCCGCGGAACCGATCGAGCAGCCGGAAGCGAAAACAGAAGGGGAGAAGCCGAATCCGGAGCCTCCGCGCAAGAAGGGCGGACGGAAACCGAAGGCATCCGACGGCCAGATGGTGTTTGTGTTCAAGGAGGACGATCTGGGCATCTTCAGTGCCAAGGATCCGACAAAATACTTCGGGGAGAATCTGGATCTGCCGACATATTCGCGTCTCAATCTTTAGTATTAGTACAGGATAGTTGATTCCATTGTTCATACATGACCCGAACGCCACTTGCGGGCAAACCAAATGAAGGAAACACCATGGAAACGAAACTGAAGAACATCGCAGCCTTGTCCCAGAAATACGGCTCGGACCCGAGCTATGTTTTTCTTGGCGGCGGCAACACATCCGTGAAGAACGAGAAAGAGCTTTACATCAAGCCGAGCGGCGTCGCGTTGGCGACGATCCAGCCGGAGCAGTTCCTCTGCATCGACCGCGAAGCGTTGAACCGCCTGTTCACGCTGGAAATGCCGCCGGATGTGACGGCGCGGGAAGCCGTGGCCAAATTCATCCTGGAGTCCTCCGTTCGTCCGCTTGGGGCGGGCCGCCCGTCCGTCGAGACGCCGTTGCACGGCGTCATCGACTACACGTATGTCGTCCATCTCCATCCTGCTCTTGTCAACGGCATGACCTGCGCCAAGAAAGGCGAAAAAATCTGCAAGAAACTCTTCCCCAATGCGTTGTGGATTGAATACACGGATCCGGGCTGCACGCTTTCGTTCTTCGTGAAGAAGCAGCTGGACGCCGTCAAGGCCAAGACCGGCAAGCAGCCGAACGTCTTCTTCCTGCAGAACCACGGCGTGTTCGTCTCCGCGGACACGCCGAAGGAGATCGACGCGTTGTACAAGGATATGATGAGCAAACTGAAGGCCGAATACAAGAAGGCGAAAATCACCATCACGGCACCTAAGTTGGCGGAAGCCAAGGATGAAGACGTCTTCGAATCCGCTCCCGTCCTCCGCCAGCTGCTCGCCAACGCCGATGGCGTCCGCCCCGTTGTCCGGTGCGTGGGCAACGCCCTGCCGTACGGCGGTCCGTTGACGCCCGACCATGTGGTCTACGCCAAATCGTTCGCATACGTCGGCGATGGCTCGAAGGCCAGTTTCGAAGCCTTCAAGGCGAAATATGGCTATGCTCCGAAAGTCCTGTGCGTAAAGGACAAAGGACTTTTCGTGACGGGCGACACGCCGAAGGACGCGGACGCCGTGGCCATCGCGTTGGAGAACGCGCTTCTCTGCCAGAAATTGACGGACGCTTTCGGCGGCCCCAACTTCCTGACGGAAAAACAATATAAATTCATTGAGAACTGGGAAGTCGAATCCTATCGCCGCAGCGTCAGTCTCAAAGGCGCGGCGGGCGGCCGTTTGCAGAACCGCATCTGCGTCGTGACCGGCGGCGCACAGGGCTTCGGCCTTGGAATCGCGGAATATCTGGCGGAGAACGGCGGCATCATCGTCGTGGCGGATTTGAATCTGGAAGGCGCTCAGGCCACGGCCGAAGAGCTTTGCAAGAAGTATGGCGCGAAGCGTGCGTTCGCCGTCGGCGTCAACGTTTCGGACGAAGAGTCCGTGGAGGCCATGGTCAACACGATCGCCCGCGAAGTCGGCGGCATCGACCTGTTCGTCTCCAACGCCGGCGTCGTCCGTTCCGGTTCCGTCAAGGAGCTGACGCTGAAAGACTGGACGTTCGTCACGAACATCAACTACACAGGTTATTTCCTCTGCTGCAAGCATGCCGCGCGGCTGATGGCGAAGCAGATCGTGGACGGCGAAGGCCGCTGGACGGACATCGTGCAGGTCAATTCGAAGTCCGGTCTGGAGGGCAGCAACAAGAACGGCGCGTACGCCGGCTCCAAGTTCGGCTCCATCGGTCTCACGCAAAGCTTTGCGAAAGAATTGGTTGAGGACCATATCAAAGTGAACAGCGTCTGCCCGGGCAATTATCTGGACGGCCCGTTGTGGAGCGATCCTGTGAAAGGTCTGTTCGTGCAGTACTGGAAGGCCGGAAAGGTTCCGGGCGCGAAGAGCGTCGAAGACGTCCGCAAATACTATATGGACAAAGTTCCGATGCGGCGCGGCTGCTTCCCGTCGGATGTGGCGAAAGCCATCATCTACTGCGTGGAGCAGGATTATGAAACCGGCCAGGCCATTCCTGTGACTGGCGGCCAGAACATGTTGCACTAACGTAAGATAAGCGAGCGAGGCGTCTTTTCCAAAAGACGCCTCGCTTTGTATTTTTTGGCTGTGGAAAACCATTGCGGCTCAACGATCATGAATTATCAGGACATCAATGCGGAAATCATCGACAGATGGGTCGAGGAAGGCTGGACATGGGGCAAACCGATCAGCCATGAGACGTTTCTGAAAGCAAAAGACGGCGATTGGCAAGTTGTCCTGACGCCGACTAAACCCGTTCCGCGCGAATGGTTTGGAGATCTTCAAGGGAAGAAACTTCTCGGCCTGGCCAGCGGCGGTGGACAGCAGATGCCGATATTCGCCGCGCTCGGGGCGGATTGCACGGTTTTGGATTATTCCAGAAAACAATTGGAAAGCGAAAAACTTGTGGCGGAAAGGGAAGGCTATTCGATTCGCATCATCCGTGCAGACATGACGAAACGGCTGCCGTTCGACGACGGTGAATTCGATATGATTTTCCATCCTGTATCAAACTGCTATGTGGAGGAAGTCAAACCGATTTGGAAGGAATGCTTCCGTGTCTTGAAACCAGGCGGATGGCTGCTTGCGGGAACGGACCATTTTATCAATTTCATGGTTGACGATGATGAGAAAATGATTGTCAATTCATTGCCGTTCAATCCTTTGAAGAATCCAGAACAGATGGCGCAAGTGCAACAGAGCCAGTCGGGCGTGGAATTTTCCCATTCATTGGAGGAGCAAATCGGCGGCCAATTGGAGGCGGGCTTCATCCTGAAGGAATTGTATGAAGACACCAACGGGCAGGGCCGTCTCCATGAACTGCGTATCCCGACGTTTCTCGCCATGCGGTCGCAGAAGCCTCTAAAATAACTGTAAAGAAATATGGCCAGGCAGAATATTTTCGACAACGACATTTTCTTTGACGGATACAGCAAGATACGCGAAAGGAAAAACAACGCGAACGAGCTGTTCGAGAAGCCCGCGTTGTTTTCGCTGCTGCCGCCGTTGGAGGGCAAAACCGTCATCGATTTAGGGTGCGGTTATGGCGAACATTGCATGGAATATGTTCGACGGGGCGCCGCAAAAGTCGTCGGCATCGATATTTCCGAAAAGATGCTTGCGGTTGCGAAATCAGAGAACAGCCATCCGAAGATCACCTATCTGCACATGGCGATGGAGGATATTTCATCCATCCATGAGAAATTCGACATGGCGGTCAGTTCGCTGGCCATCCACTATGTGGAGGATTACCGGGCGCTTGTGCATGACGTCCATGAACTGCTGAAAGACAATGGCCTGTTTGTCTTTTCACAGGAACATCCCATGAACACATGTTTTTCGGAAGGCGACCGATGGACACGGGATGAAAACGGCCGGAAACTGCATGCGAATATTTCGAACTACTGCGTTGAAAAAGAATGGGAAAGCACGTGGTTTGTCGATCATGTGAAAAAATACCACAGGATGTTTTCCACTGTTCTCAACACGTTGATAGACAGTGGTTTCATGATTGAAAAAATTATCGAGCCGACGCCGACGGCGGAAATTCTGGAATTGCATCCGGAGCAGGAAGATTTGCTTCACAAGCCGGATTTTCTGCTGGTCAGGGCGAGAAAGACGCTTTAGACGGCTCGCATGACATGAAAATCACGGAAAAGCGGTTATATTGGCAGATGATAGGAAAATATTGGCCCGCTGGCCGCGCTGATTGGATTGTAATTTGAAAAAATCTCTTTCTGACAAAGAAGATTAGGATATGAACGCTACAAAGAAAAGAGGCACGCTTTTTGTCGCCATGACAATTGGCCTTGTCGCTATCGCATTGGTTTTGATTTTCGGAACGATGTGGATAGGGCGGGATGCGTCCCGAAGCACGGTGGTGGCCGTGCGGTCCGTCAGCCTGCTTTATCTGGACGAATTGGCCAGGAGGCGGAAACAAGTCGTGGAAGACACGTTGAACGAATGCATCAAGACCATCCGGATGGCGACCAGTCTGATGGAGGAAAGAGACTTGACGGACTTGGAGCATCTCCAGGCGTTCCAGATGAGAATGAAAAAACTTTTCAAACTGGAGAAATTCGCCTTTGTCGATACCGATGGCTTGATCTATACGTCATTGGGCATGCAGACGGATATCGACCAATACCATTTCGACCACAAGATTCTCAGCGAGCCGGAAATATCCATCAAAGATTTGGAAAGCAGCGATCGGAAGGCGGTCATCGCCGTGCCGGTGGACATCAAATTCCAAGGGAAGTCGCTCATCGTCTGTTTCATGGAAATGAGCATGAATCAGATGCTTGCGGGCATATCGATGATTTCGCAGGAAGGGAATATGACCTTTACGAATATCTATTCACCGCAGGGACATGCGCTGAGCAACATGGTTCTCGGCGGCAATGCCACCGAAAACGGACTGTTTATGGCAATGAGCCACGCCACGCTTGCGGAAGGGTATTCCATCGAAACGATGAAGAATGATTTCATGTCGCAGAAAAGCGGCTACATTTCATTCACCTACAACGGAGTGGAGGAGACATTGTATTATACTCCGATTGCGAGGACGGACTGGATGCTGACCTACTTGATACGGGAGAACATCATCGGCAATAAAATCGCAGGTGTCTATCAGAAAGTCATCCGTCGAAGCATCGTGCTGTCGATAGCGAACGCCTTGATTCTGCTGGGCGTTTTCATCTATATTCTGAGGCAGAGCAAGGAGAACACACGGCTGCTGCTGGCGAAGGAGACGTCCGAAGCAGAACTGAGGGGAAAGCAGGCGGAGCTTGGCGAACGTATCATCTTGCAGGACAAGCTTATCCAGCAAAGCCACGCATTGAGCGACGCCTTGACGGCCGCCGAAGAGGCCAGCAAGGCGAAAACGGTCTTTCTTTCCAACATGTCCCATGAGATCCGTACTCCGATGAACGCCATCATCGGTCTGGACAACATCGCCTTGAACGATCCGGAGGCGACGCCGAAAATCAAGGAATATCTCACGAAAATCCGTGGCAGCGCGCATCATCTGCTGGATCTGATCAATGACATTCTGGACATGTCCCGCATCGAATCCGGACGAATGACGCTCAAGAACGAAGAGTTCTCCTTTTCCAAGCTGATCGAGAACATCAATACCATTTTCAGCGGCCAATGCCAGGAGAAAGGGCTGGACTACCAGTGCCATATCAATGGCCATCTCGACGACTACTACATCGGCGACAATATGAAACTGCGGCAGGTTCTCATCAATATTCTTGGCAATTCCGTCAAATTCACGCCGTCTGGCGGGACGGTGGATGTCGTGGTCGAAAAAATTGCAAGCTTGAACGATAAATCGACGCTTCGCTTCACAATAAAAGATACCGGCATTGGAATGAGCAAGGACTTCCTGCCGCATATTTTTGATGCTTTCTCGCAGGAAGACGGGTCCGCAACGAATAAATACGGCAGTTCCGGCCTTGGGCTTGCGATCACCAAGAACATTGTCGAAATGATGAACGGCAACATCCAGGTCGAGAGCGAAAAGGGGAAAGGCACCGTTTTCACCGTCACGGTGACGTTGATGGATTCCAAGATGACCAAAGACAAGGACGCGGAGGTCACCATCAATCCTCAGGAGATGAGCGTGCTGATCGTGGACGACGATCCAGTCGCCTGCCAGCATGGGAAGCTCGTGCTCGAAAAGATCGGCATTGCGTCCGAAATTGCTTCTTCCGGTACGGAAGCCATTGAAATGGTGAAACTTCGCCATGCAAGACGGCAGCCTTACAATCTGATTGTCGTTGACTGGAAGATGCCGGAAATGGACGGCGTGGAGACCGCACGCCAGATACGCGCCATCGTCGGCAACGAATCGGCCATCATCATCCTGACCGCATATCGTTGGGACGACGTGCTTGAGGAGGCGTTGACGGCGGGCATCGACAGCTTCATCCCCAAGCCGTTGTTCGCCTCCACCCTGATGGATGAGCTCCAAATCGCCTTGAAGAAGAAGATGGCCCAGGCTGAGAACAACAAGCAGAAGGCGGATCTGAAAGGACGGAGGATTCTTCTGGCGGAAGACGTTGAAATCAATGCGGAAATCATGATCATGGTTTTGGAGACGCGTGAGATGGAGGTGGAGCACGCCAAGAACGGAAAGATTGCCGTCGAGATGTTCGAGTCTCATTCGGCAGGCTATTACGACGCCATCTTGATGGATATGCGAATGCCTGAAATGGATGGACTTACCGCGTCGAAGACCATCCGCGCGATGAATCGCGCGGATGCAAAGGAGATTCCCATCATCGCTTTGACGGCGAACGCGTTTGACGAAGATGTCCAGCGGAGCATGCAGGCTGGTCTGAACGCCCATCTAAGCAAGCCGGTAGAGCCTGAAGCATTGTATGAGACGCTCGAAAGTCTCATCAAACCCTGAAGAAAAAGTCGCAAACATCATGAAAGGACAGACGGCATGTCGGCTTTGGACAAATATCTGAAAGAGTGCAACGAAGTATATCATACGACGTTGGATCCGTGTAAGTTCGGATGTGTGCGAATCCATCTTGTGCCGCCGCGGAAAGTGGAATTCGGCACGCCGTGGTCTGTCATTCTGAACGGCTACCATGTGCTGCCCATCCAGACGTCTTGGGCCATTTTGTTGAAAGAATTCATTGAATGCCTCAACAAGACAAACGGCCAGAGTCTGACGGATGCGGATGTCATCCGTCTCGTCAATGAAGTTGTGGAAAACGTCCAGAAACTCTTCAAAAAGGCGAAGGAAACGGACATCCGCGCGGATTTGCTGGACATCGTTAATACCTTAAGGGCAGTTGCTTACGGTGAAGAGCCGCCGCTGGAGATCGGTCAAATGACGTTGGCGGAATATGCTGTTTGCATGAAAGCGCCGCATCGCGTCGATCTGCTCGTCTCCGCCATGGAAAAGGATCATGTGTGGAACTGCAACCAGCATTGCCTCCATTGCTATGCTTGCGGTGAACGGCTGGCCAGCGCCGTCGAATTGCCGACGAAAGACTGGTTTACCATCATCGACAAGCTGAAAAAGGCCTGCGTTCCCGCCGTCACATTCACGGGCGGCGAACCGACGATGCGGAAGGATTTGGTCGAATTGGTAGATCATGCCCGTTGGTTCGTGACACGTTTGAACACGAACGGCCTGCTGTTGAGTAAAGAATTGTGCAAGAGGCTTTACGAAGCGTCGTTGGACAGCGTGCAGATCACGTTCTATTCCAATGATAAAGAAATTCACAACAAATTGGTCGGCGGCGACCATTTCGACGCGACGGTTGAAGGCATCAAAAACGCCTTGGAGGCGGGATTGGACGTCAGCGTCAACACGCCGTTATGCTCTGTCAATCAAGACTATACGGAGACGTTGCATTTTCTGAAACGGCTCGGTGTGCATTATTTCTCCTGCTCTGGGCTGATTCCGAGCGGCAACGCTTTGCGTGGGCCGTCGTCCATCACGCGATTGAGCCAAGAGGAGATCACAGCCGTCGTGCAGAAAGCGTGGCAGTACTGCACGGAGCATGAATTGGAACTGTCGTTCACGTCTCCCGGCTGGATAGCGGAGCATGAACTGTTGCGGATGAAAATGGTCGTGCCATCATGCGGAGCCTGCTTGTCGAACATGGCGGTGGCTCCGAACGGCCAGCTGATTCCATGCCAGTCATGGCTGCATGAAGACGGCTTGGGGAACTTGTTGGAGCGTGAATTCGAAGACCTTTGGGATTCAGAACGTTGCGTGGCACGACGTCGAGAAACTGTCGTGGCAGCGAAGACCTGCCCGTTGAGCAAGGAGGCGCGGCCATGAAAAGATTGCTGATGATTCTGATCACCGTGCTTTGCGCGGCGGTGGCCATGGGCAAGCCGCTGGACGAAATCCAGTCGTATGAAATATGGGTGGAACCGCGGGAAGACGCTACGCTGGACATGCGCTATAAAATCGCATGGAAAGTGTTGGATTCTACGAAGGAAGGGCCGTTGACGTGGGTGAAGATCGGCGTGCCGAACGGCCATTTGGATTCGATTAAACCGCTCAGCCCCAACATCCGCAAGGCCAGATACTACGAAGAAAACGGCCAGTACATCCGTCTGGATCTGGACAGGGCATATAGAGCGGGTGAAACGGTTGTGTTTGAATATTCCTTCCACCAACGGTATATGTTCCAATACCGCGAGAGCAGCGAAAATGGAAAAACGGTTTTGTATGATTTCACGCCAGGCTGGTTTGACGACATCGACGTGAAGTCGCTGGTCGTCCGCTGGAAGGCGGACGGCGTGACACAGTGTTCGGGTAAGGA
>JAEEGH010021212.1_pt1 | contig 13434 bp, 11 predicted proteins | sample 9134181 | NCBI WGS metagenome assembly JAEEGH01 (sample SAMN16246544, study PRJNA631951) | gut metagenome | biome: gut microbiome; feature: rumen; material: DP-attached | host: Bos | place: Iran: Karaj | collected 2018-10
ATAACGCTAAGAGGTGCCACGAGGGAATCAAATATTGAAGCCATATCGCTCTTTGCAAGGATGTTACAGGAAGAGTACAGATTCATTGGAGAATGAACAGAATCTGTAATGGTAATAACCTTGGCATTCCTGTCGTTGGCAAATTCCATGCACTTAAGAGTTCTCATGGAATACCTGGGGAAGCTGATACCTATGATGCAGTCCCTGTCGCCGATCCTGATCATCTGCTCAAACATCTCGCTGACACTTGTAGTTCTAATAAGAACGTTGTTGCCACGTATCATATTCAGATAAAAATGAAGAAAATCAGCCAGAGGCTCGCAGCTTCGAAGGCCTACAATGTAGACCGTTCTTGACTTGAGAATTATATCAACAGCTGTCTTAAAGGCAGCAACATCTATATTGTTGATAGTATGCTGAATATTGGAAATATCAGACTGAAGGATAGCTGACAGGATTTCGCCCTCATTGCTCTTGCCGAATCTCCTGCCCACCTTCTCAACGGAACCGAATTTATCTCCAACCCATGATGCAAGTGCCTTCTGAAACTCAGGATATCCATCATATCCAAGGCTCATGGCAAATCTTACAACTGTGGACTCACTTATCCCTACGATCTTACCAAGTTCTGCTGCTGTCATGAAAACAGCCTGCTCATAATGATCACAGATGTAAGTGGCAATGTTCTTCTTGCCCTTACTCATCCTGGAGTAACTTTCATTAATCCTTGTGATAACATCTACGTCTGCTTCGAATTTCATATCCCCTCACGGAATCATGGATTATTACCGGCAAAATGCATTGAATGATGATTCAAGCATTTGTACAGAAGTTTCCTCATCCAGATCATAGTCTCCTGTAACTGCCATGCATCCGGCACCATGGATGAATATCCACATCTGCATAAAGAGCTGCTGTGCATTCTGAGCACCCTTTGCTACAGCCTTGTTTATCTCTTTTACCACATTCTCCTCAGGTCCGTTTACAAGATCATACATGCTCTTGGAATCATCACTTGATTCAGACATGAAAAGAAGTCTGAAAAGGTGCGGATACTTCTGGGCAAAACCGATATATGCAAGACCAAGATCCACGAACGGAACCTCATGGTCCTTTTTGCAATCTGAATAGTACTCAAGATAATACTCTGCTGCCTTATCGTAAACATCCTTCTTAAGCGCATCCATGTTCTCGTAAATGCGGAAAATAGGCTGTGTTGAACATCCGGCAGCTGCAGCAAGTTTCCTTGAAGTAATGGCTTCAAAACCTTCCTTCTTGGTGATCTTAAATGCTGCATTCACTATTTCTTTTTGAGTAATGGTAGCTTTTCTAGACATAATACTCCTCCCAAATAAAAGAACGCCACTTATGAATTATCAGACTCTCTTATAGTAGCGTGCGTTATTATTCTACCCCAACGTGCATGCGGTGTCAAAGAGTATTTTACCGCCAGCCCCAAAAAGACAAAAATGCTTATCAGGCTGATAAGAAGTCCCTTTTTAAAATAGGGAGCACCATACTTCAAGACAACATCATGCTCTCCCGCAGGCACACGAAGAGCCATCATTCCGCAGGAATGTATGATCGGAGTTTCCTGTCCGTCAACATAAGCGTGCCAGCCGGCATCCAGCGGAAGTGATACGTAGAGAATTGTCTCTTCATCAAATGAAGAATATCCCTTTAGTCCGCTGTAGTCTCTCGTTATATTCTGGAGCCCTCTTGCTGTGTTTTCCTCGCAAAGAGATGCTATGGCAGCATTCTTGTAAAGAGTTTCTCCCGAGAAATGCTCCCAGTCAGATTCAACCAGCATATTGACTTCCTGGGCGGTTACTTCATCGAGAATATCCTCAACCTGAGATACATCCTCGTCGTTGACCACCATTGCATAAAGCAGAGCTATTCCTCTTCGCTCAGCCCAGAGATCCTTAAGCTCGCTTTTTCTAATGAAGCGCTGTGCCCCGTAAGCCATGGGAGAAGCGGGAAATTCTGCTATGGTCACCTCATGTCCATACAGGGTGTCACTGTAAACAGTTTCTGCGATCTCCCGCTCTGTGTCGGTATAGCTCTCCCTGTTGAGCAGATCGCTGAACACCACATACTTGGATGCTATAGCTGCAGGAAGTCCCGGTATCAGGCGCTTGTTGAGACGGGTGTCTCCATCCTCATCGAAGAAGTCAAACAGGTCGTCAAACTCAGTCAAAGAGCTGCTTGCCGTTGTTATATAGCAGTTAGTTGCTGTTATTCCGGTCTCACTTGGGAAAATAAGGACATTTTCCCAGTTCATAAAGCGGTACGCAGGGTCAGGGCTGTGTAACTCGCCTGATATGTCATAAACTGTGCGGTAATCCTCAGGGGGACAGTACATGTTATCCCTGATCATCTGCTGAGACAAAAGCGTTGTTCCAATGGCTATCACGCTTACTGATGCAAGTGCAAATTTTCCTGCCTTGGGGAACAAAAGCAAAGCACCCACAACGGCAAAGGAAACGTTAATAGCAAAATATACAGGCTTCAGAATAAGGGAACCGCCTTCCGGATTATGTAATACCAGAAGTGCTATAACATAAGCCACAACACCCAAAAGATACACTGCAAGACATGGCTTTACCGGATATTCCTCCGGCTCATCAAGTACCATCGCTGCAGCAAGAACCATGACCATATCAAACATATACCACCAGCGGTAATAATCTGTCACAAACAGAAGGAACACTGATGAAAGAAGCGGTGAAAGAGACAGGATAAACAGGAACAAAAGAAGAAGTGTTATCCGATCTTTCCTTCTCTTTACCATGTAAGCAACTGTAAGCGCCAAAAGGCCTCCCGGAAGGAAGCATGAGCCTATGCTCATCTCTATTGGCATGATACTTGCCTGGGCCATAAGCGCATCAGAAGGAAGAATGAATCCCTTAATAAGCACCAGCACATGCATAAAGTCGTGGAAGAAGGAAACAGCCTTTGTTTCTCCCCCTGTAACTCTGTTGTTTGAAAGGATGTAAATAATATTCGGGAGAAAAACAGCCGCTGCCATACCGGCACCAAGAAAACCTCCGGCAATCATCGTCAGCGTATTCCTTACAAAAGCGCGAAAATCTTTTTTTGTAAAACGGAACAGGTAATAAACAATAAGGAACAGTACCTCTTGCACAAAGAAGAAATAGTTAGTAATACAGTTCAAAAATACAAAGAATGAAAACAGCAAAAAGGGCTTGCGTCTCTCCTGCCCCTCTTTTTCCATAACCATCTCCACACCTGTAAGAAGAAGCGGGAAAAGAGCTATTGCATCATGGAAGAAATAGAACTGAAGATTCGCACACTGGAAGCCCGAAAAAGCATATCCAAGAGCGCCTGCTGCCGCTGCAACATCATTCTTAACAAAGCGGCTAAGATACCAGTAAGCAGTATAAAAAGCAACTATGTATTTCAGGATAAAAACGAATCCCATAAGGTACGGAACCGCGCGCGCTGGAAACAGCAGATAAACCCAGAAAAACGGAGAAAACAGTCCGTAATATGTGTAACCTAAAATAGTGGATGTACCAAGATCGATATTGTGGGAAAAAGTGTCGATACCGCCCTCTTTCACCGCACGTACCATGCCCACGTAGAAAGGAAGCATCTGCTCTACAAAATCATCTGAAAGAGTGTAAAACCCACGACCTTTTATGATAAAGAATAAAAACGGAATTGCCGCAGTAATAAGACAAAGAGGGAAAAACCTGGCCCCCGGAAAACTCTTAATAAAGGATGTACTTCTATTTTTCATTAAAACAAATAACCCCTTTCAAATCATAACAGCGATATTTTGCCTATTGAATATTATCATATCCCTTTCGTTTTGAAAACGTTGATTCGCCAATTCAAAAAACTGCTCCCAGATGTTAAAATAATACGTGAAATAAGTATATTCAGGGGGTTCACAATGAAAAAAAAACACAGCTACTCTCTCGGCAGGAGAATGGCCTACGGAATGGCAGAGTTCTACGGCGGGGGATGTTTTGTAATCATCAACACTTTCTTCACGGTCTTTCTGACCAAGGCACTTGGAATGCCTGCCGCACTTGCCGGAACAATTCCGCTTGTGGGCAAGATATGGGATGCCATCACTGATCCCATGATGGGCAACATAACCGACAGAACAGTCTCAAAGTTTGGTGCCAAGAGATTCTACATTCTTGTAGGAGGCATAGTATCAGCCCTGACCTTCGTGGTCATGTGGATAACGATTCCCACGAAATCCATAGGCGGAATGTATGCTTTCTATCTGTTTATGTACTGCCTGTTCTCCACAGGCTTCACCATCATATCGGTTCCCTACAACGGACTTCTTCCCGATATGATTGACGACTACACCATCCGCGCCAGGTTTTCCAACGTACGTATGATATGGTCAACCCTTGGTTCAATGGTATGTGGTCTTGTTCCCACCTTTATCATCAAGGATAATCTGGATACATCAGCATATATGCGTTGTGCCCTTCTATTTGGTTTCCTCTTTTTGGTGACCTCCATGGTGACATTTGCAGGAACCTGGGAGAATCAGAAAGAGCCCGTTAAGACAAGCCTTTTAGAGAGTTTCCCCCAGGCAGCCAGCGTGTTTGGAAGCCACTCCTTCAGACTGTTCATCTGCATCTATCTCTTTGGCCAGTGCGGTATGGACTTCGTCTCAGGCATGGCTGTTTACTACGTTGACGATGTTCTTAACGGCTACGGCAACGGATATTTCACATATCTGATGGCAACGATACTCATCTCACAGCTTGTTGGAATGCTGATCTGGGGGCCTGTAATGACAATGACCTCCAAGAGAACAACAATACTTATCGGCGCTCCTCTAAGGCTTTTTGCAACCTTGGGACTTCTGGCAATCTCCTACGAAGGCGCACCAATAGCTCCGATCCTGGCACTCACAGCCCTTATTGGATTCGGAAATGCTGCTACTCTCACAAGTATCTTTTCCATTATGGCTGACATGGCTGAGGTCGATGAGCTCATTACTTCAATAAGAAGACCGGGTATCGTATCCGGAATGGCAACCTTCGCAAGAAAGATCTCCTCAGGTCTTTCAGCTGCCATCATCGGTTTCCTGCTCTCAGCCGTTGGCTACGATGAAATCATTGCAAACGGAGGCCTTCGCCAGAGCCTTGAAACCCAGCACGGAATTGTTTACATCTACGTGTTTGTTCCTGCAATACTCATGGTCCTTCTTATCATCGCGGGATTTGTTTTCCCTCTTACCGGAAAAGAGTTCAAGGTAGTACAGACTGAAATCGCAAGGAGAAGAGGCGAGGATTCCTCACAGATTACTCAGGAAGAGATTGCCATCTGCGAAAAAGTAACAGGAATGCCATATGACAGGCTTTGGAACAAAGACAACACAAAGCCCGGAAGGAAAAATAAATGAGCGACATAAAGTTTCTTGGTGAGGAAGACTATCTCCCCGCAATGGAAAATGAAGTAAAAGCCTGGCGCGAAACCAGCGTAAAGCAGGATTTGGTTCAGAGCTTTGACGGAACCAGACTGAACTACTACATAGCTACTCCCGAAAATCCCAAAGCCTGCGTGGTTGTGGTTCACGGCATGGCCGAGTTCTACGGCAAATATCACGAGTATCTGTGGAACCTCTACAGAGCAGGCTACATGGTCTGCTTCATGGAACAGCGGGGCTTTGGCTACTCGGAGGGCAAGGCTCCGGAGCACGATCTTATCTATATCGACGACTATGAGACTTACGTGGAAGATCTTCACTGTTTCATCGATAACAGAGTCCGTCCTTTGGCAAAAGACCTGTCGCTCTTCCTTATAGCTCATTCCATGGGAGGCTGTATTGGAGCTCTTTTCCTGGAAAAATATCCCAGTGTATTTAAGGGTGCAATCCTTAGCTCTCCCATGATGAAGATGAAAGGCCAGGACTACTCTCCCCTTATGGTCAATCTTGTGGGACTATATGCTGCAATCTCCGGAAAAAGCAAGAAGCTTGCTCCGGGACAAAAGCACTTTAACCCTGACGCCAAGCTTGAGGTAAGCAGCGCAGTTTCAAGGCCAAGATTTGAATACCAGCTTAATATGAGACGCGGGGATAAGCATTATCAGCCCTCGGGAGCAACCTTTGGATGGGCCGTTGCAAGTCTCAGGGCCACAAGAGAAGTAATAAGATATGCAGGAAATATAAAAATCCCCGTCTGCGTCATGACAGCCGGGGATGATCACCTTATCGATCCTGCGGGTTATGAGAGCTTTAAAAAAAAGCTTCCTTCCGCAAAATTCTATCACTATGAAAGATCAAGGCACGAAATATTCAATTCCGATGAAGAAACCAGAAAGCAGTATTTTTCAGATGTATTAAGCATTCTGGAGAGCTTCCAGGGTTAACTGCACAACGCCCTCAAGGTTGTTGTCTTTTTCCTCAATTGTTATATCAGCATACTTTTCATACAAGGCGCTGCGTTCGTTATAGAGAGAAACAAGGGACTGACCCTCTCTCATGACAACGCCGCGCTGTTTTGCATTATGGAGGCGCTGTGTAAGAATATCCATATCGACTTTAAGATAGACCACCTTGCCCAGGTTCTTGTAGTGGTCCATTGCCTCTTTTCCGTATACTACGCTTCCACCTGTTGCAATTACAGTTCTCTCTGCCTCAATTCCGGCATTAACCTTGTTCTCAATCTCAATAAAGCCTTCAACTCCCTCAGACTCTATTATGTCCGAGAGCTTTTTTCCATAGGTCTCCTGGATCACAATGTCTGCGTCCACAAATCTGTAGCCAAGGATCTTGGCAAGCACCACCCCCATGGTACTCTTGCCTGAAGCAGGCATTCCGATCAAAACGATGTTGTCTTTTTTCATAAACTCAAAATCTCCTCACTCAATTATTCCCCCGCCCAGAACGTATTCGCCGTCGTAAATTACGGCGCTCTGTCCGGGTGTAATGGCCCTTTGGGGCTCATCAAAAACTATTTTTGCATGTCCGCCTTCAAGTATTTCCAAAGTGGCTGGCTTTTCTTTGTGCCTGTACCTTATCTTGGCCTGGCACCTAACCGGCTCTGTGGGCGCATCCCCTGTTATCCAGTGAAACTCTCTGACAAGAACCTCTTTTTCAAAAAGATCCTCATCATCTGCAAGGATAACTTCATTGCGCTCGGTATCCAGCCTCTTTACATAAAGCCTTCTGTCAGCAGGGATCCCCAGTCCACGCCTCTGGCCTATGGTGTAGTTGATAATACCCTCATGGGTGCCAAGAATATTTCCTTCAAGGTCAACAAAGTTCCCCTTTGGATACTCCTTATTCCTGTAGCGCTTTATCATGGACGCATAGTCCCCGTCAGGTACAAAGCAGATGTCCTGGCTGTCCTTCTTGTCCTTGTTGACAAAGCCGTATTCATCAGCTATCGCCCTGGTCTCCTCCTTGGTCATATCTCCAAGAGGGAAATATGTGTGGCGAAGCTGTTCCTCAGAAAGGTCATAGAGAACATAGCTCTGGTCCTTGGCTGGATCCACTGCCTTCATCAGGTAGAAATGGCCGTCCTTCTGCCGGATCCTTGCGTAGTGGCCTGTGACTATGTTGTCATAACCAAGCTCTTTGGCTTTCTCATAGAGGATATCAAACTTAAGGTATTTATTGCACCTTATACAGGGGTTTGGAGTCTCGCCCCTCTCATAACTGCACACAAAAGGCTCGATGACATTCTTGGTAAACTCTGCCTCGTAGTGAAGGATCCGATAGTCAATGCCTATCTTCTCACACACACTCCTTGCATCCTGTGTATCCTTAAGGCTGCAGCAGGTTCCAAAAAGGTCCTCGCCTATCATGTCATTTTCGTATAATCGCATGGTGCATCCCATGCAGTCAAATCCTTTTTTGACCATAAGCATAGCGGCAACGCTGGAATCAACGCCGCCGCTCATTGCTATAAGTGCTTTTTTGTTTTCATTAACCATTGTTGATCTTATCTATTATCTCCGGGAGAATCGCATCAATCTTGTCATTGTCTATCTGACAGGTTCCTGCATTGGCGTGTCCGCCACCGCCATACTCAAGACACAGCTCTCCGATATTGAACTTGGATGCCTTGTTGATGATGCTCTTTCCAATCATAACTGCTGTATTCTGTTTTTTGAAGCCCCATGCTACATGGATTGAAATCTCAGCTTCAGGGTAAAGTGCGTAGATCATGAAGCGGTTACCGGCATATATTACATCACCTGCTGCCTTCTGGTCAACTAAAACAACCTTGCCTTCCATGTGGGAAATCTCTTTTAACTGAGCCTTAAACTTCTCTGACTGCTCCATGTAAAGGTCAACTCTCTCTTTTACATCGGGAAGCTCAAGAACATCCTTGATATCATGGTTAACGCAGTAATCAATAAGCTCCATCATAAGGTCATAGTTGGAAATCCTGAAATCATGGAATCTTCCAAGACCTGTCCTTGCATCCATGAGGAAATTCATAAGTACCCAGTCCTTTGGATCAAGGATCTCTTCCTCTGTAAAGTCTGCCGAATCGCCCTTGTCTACTGCTGTCATTATCTCATCTGAAATTCTCTCCAGCTTGTAGCCGTGATCCTTGTAGTAGTTATAAACAACTCTGGCTGCGGACTTGGCATCGCCCTCGATGAACCAGTTGTTATTGTCCTTCATTGATGCATTTCTTGTAAGCTCCGACTCGTGGTGGTCAAAGCACATAAATACTCTGGAATCATAAGGCAGATTGGTCGTGATGTCACCACCTGACAGCTCTATCTTGCCATCCTGAACATCCTTGGGATGAACAAACTTGATATCATCGATCAGGTCGCACTCCTTAAGGATCATCGCACAAACTAAACCATCAAAATCACTTCGTGTTACAAGTCTCATTTTGTCGCTCATATTGCCCCCTGAGTATTATTAGTACACATGCGTTAACATGCTCTGCCGAAAAGTGTCCTTATATAGTATATCACCTAAGTTGCTTTTTACGAAATATCATGGACTGTGTTTTTATATAAAGTTAATTTTTCAGATCACCACCATCGTCATGAAGGAGGGTTTCAGTCGGTCCGTCAGCCGCTGTAGTAGCCAGTTCATCGCATCTTTCGTTCTCCGGATGTCCCGCATGCCCCTTGACCCAGGTCCAGGTTACACTGTGGGGCTTTGCCGCTTCCATTAGCCTCTTCCATAATTCTACATTTTTCACCGGCTTTTTAGTGGATGTTTTCCAGCCGTTTTTGATCCAGTTGTATATCCAGCCTTCCTTAAAACCGCTTATTACGTACTTGGAGTCAGAGATCATCTCAACTTCGCAGGGACGGTTAAGGCTTTCAAGCCCAACTATTGCTCCCATGAGCTCCATGCGGTTGTTGGTGGTCTTGTCGTAGCCTGCGCTTATTTCTTTTTCGTGAACTTCGCCCTTTGGATCGATATAGCGCATTACAACGCCGTACCCTCCGGGGCCGTCCGGGTTTCCTCTGGCGGAGCCGTCAGAATATATTGTTACTTTCATTGTTTTTTCTTACCTCATCAAGTGCTCTGCACCCAGCTTCCGGTTTTAAGGAAGCTGTCTGCCATGCTCTGGGCGCTGTCAACGATACCTGAATCATAGCCAAGCACCTTAAGAAGCTGGATCGCATTTCTCGTGGTGGTTGGACCTTCTTTTAGTCTGTAATCGAATCTTACGTCGTCATCCGTAACTTCACCCTCAAAATGATAGATATCGTAATCATCCTTCAAAAGAACTGTAAGCTCAATATCATGGGTTGCAGCAAAGCACTGTACCCTGCTCTTTGCAAGACTCTTAAGTATCTGTGTTGAAGCTGCTATTCTCTCAACAGTATTGGTTCCTCTAAGTACCTCATCAACAAAACAAAGAACCTGATTGCCACTCTCTTTTGCGGTATCAATTATCCTCTTGATGGACTTGATCTCGACAATGTAGTAGCTGTCTCCCTGAACAATGTCATCCTTTAGAGCCATCGAGGAAAAGATCCTGTAGAACGGTGCATTATATTCGCTTCCTAGAACCGTATGTATGGACTGGGCAAGAATAGAGTTTATAGCACATGTCTTAAGGAAGGTTGACTTACCGGCTGCATTTGAGCCTGTAAGAAGCACTCCCCTGCCTGCATTTATCGAATTTGGAACAGCCTCATCAATAAGAGGATGGAAAAGATCTTTTCCCTCATATGAGGTTGCAGTAAATTCCGGAATAGTATATTTGCCCTCGAAAGATGCCCTGAAGCAGGCAACGGAAATCTCTGCCTCGATCTTACCTGTGATCTCAAGGATGCGGGAAATCCTGTCCTTCTTGGCCATTATCTGCTTGTACATCTGATTGAACTTTATGAGGTCAATGTGGGTTATCATCTTGACATAGTCCATCAGAAAGTCCAGAGGGTTACCACTGGTAGCTGTTCTTCCCATTGAGAAAATAAGGGAAGAGCCTGCCTTAAATGCTGTGAACTCCTTATCTATAGCCTTAAGCTCTTTTACATCCCCAGCAAAAACATCATCTGTTATAGCCGAGATATCCCCTATGGATCTTATGACTCTCATGATGTAACCATAGGTAACCAGATAGGGTTCGATTTCATTCTTTATCCTAAAATATGAGATTATCTGCACTATGCAAAGAATAACAAGCGCGATAAATCCAATGGCGAAGTTGAAAAAGCACAGGGCTATAGCTGCAAGTATAAGACCAAGCATAGCAAAATGCCTGCCATTACCAGTCCCTGGAACATCCTTTAGAAGATCAAGATAATCATAGATTGAATATCTGCTTCTGTTGCCGATGTGGTAGAAGATTAGCTGTGCCTTTCTTCTCTTCTCCTCATTGTCCATGAAGAATGACACCTGTTTTTCAAAGGATTCAAAGTCGTCTTCCTGCGCCGGAGTCCTAAGAAGATAGTAAAGGTACTCCTCTCCTGCTGCGCTGAGGCAGTAGTTCATCCTCTTGTAAACCCCGTCCATGCCAAGGTCATTCCAGGTTATGTCATCAATCTGGGCGTCCTTTTGATGGTTTAAATAAAATCCCTTAACATGGTCCAGGTCGTCCTGCTTGTACTCTCTTTTGGGTGCACTGCCGTAGTTGTCCTTAAGCTTTTTAAGAACAAATTTCTCGGCATTTCTCCTGTCCCTGATACCAAGGACAAATGTTATGAGCAGAGCAAGTACTATAAATCCTATGAGTATCGAAAATTCCATTGTCAGCTATATAACCTCTTTCCTATTTCTTCTGCCTTGGCATAGATTTCTTCAGGATCAGCACCAATGTTAAAGCTTCCTTTTTCATAGCGGATGACACCACCTATCATGGTCATCAGCACATTGGACTTGCTTCCGCTGTAGACGATGTTCTTCTGGGTATTGTTGATTGGCTGCATGTTAGGCTGATGCATATCAAGCATTATAATATCGGCCTTTTTGCCTTCAGCAAGATAATCGCAGTCGTCAAGAAGCATAGCATGTGCTCCGTTTACTGTGGCCATCTTAAGAACTTCCATGGCATCGACGCTTGATGCATCCATGTCCTTGATCTTGGCAAGTCCGGTTGTAAGGAACATCTCCCTGAACATATCAAGGCAGTTATTGCTGGCTGGCCCGTCTGTTCCAATCGCAACAGGAATACCCTTTTCAAGATACTTGCTTATAGGTGCGATTCCGCTTGCGAGCTTGCAGTTGGATCCCGGATTTGTAACGGCATAGAGGCCTCTCTTTTTCATGATCTCCATATCATCGTCCGTGGTCCATACCACGTGATATCCGCCTCCGCCATAGTCAAAGAGACCTAAGCTGTCAAAGAAAGCTATGGGAGTCTTGCCATATTTTTTGATGCACTCCAAAGTCTCGTATTCCGTTTCCTGAATGTGAGCCCAGAATGGTGCCTTATACTTATGGACAAGGTCAGCTGTTTTTTCAAGAATGTCTGTATTACATGTATATTCTGCGTGGAGTCCAAGGATAAAAGAGTTGTACTCGTCTCTTCCATTCAGGTCATTGTAGTAGTTCTCCAGCAGCTCCACAGACTGACTGAAATTATTGACACAGCTGGTCTGTACGCACCTCATTCCACAGTCCCTGAAAGAATCAGCAACTGAGTATGGTGTAAGATACATTTCAAAAACAGCTGTTATACCGCTGGTAAGATACTCCATAATGGCAATCTTGGATAAATGATAAATATCCTCGGCTGTCATTTTTGCTTCAATTGGGAATATCTGGGTATTGAGCCACTGTGACAGGGGAAGGTCATCGGCCTTTGACCTCATAAGTGTCATTGCCGAATGGGTGTGGGCATTCTTAAATCCCGGCATAAGGAGATTACCCTTGCAGTCAATCTCCCTGTCCCAGATAAGTACAGCGTCTTTGTGGCTATCGCAGTACTCCAGTCCCTCTTTTTCTGTACCAACAAATACTATGCGCTCTTCCTTAACCCATACTTCCCCGGTGAAAATCTCTTTTCCCGGCTCCATGGTAAGAATACGGGCGTTATAAAATCTTATCCTCATACCTCAAACCTCTTAATTGATTCAGACACAAGCTTTGTGAAAAGAGGTGCTGCCTTATCTGCTGCTTCCTGAACCTCTTCATGGCAAAGGGGCTGATCTGAAAGGCCTGCTGCCAGATTGCTTATGCAGGAAACGCCGCAGATGCGCATTCCCATGTGGTTTGCAGCAATAGCCTCATTGACTGTACTCATACCAACTGCTGATACTCCAAGCTTTTTAAGGAGCTGAATTTCTGCAGGAGATTCGAAGGACGGGCCTGTGCACTGACAGTAAACACCTTCCTGGAGCTTTATTCCGTTCTCTTTTGCAACAGTTCTTATAACATCCTGAAGATCCTTCTTGTATACGCCTGACATATCAGGGAATCTTGGTCCCAGCTCGTCCAGGTTCTGACCAATAAGGGGATTTGGTGCAAATATAGACACATGATCTGTAATAAGCATGAGATCGCCTGCGCCAAATCCGTCTCCGATACCGCCTGCTGCGTTTGTAAGGAACAGGATCTTTGCGCCAAGCATCTTCATAAGTCTTGCAGGAAGCACAACATCGCTGATATCATACCCCTCGTAGAAGTGGATCCTTCCCTTCATGCATACGATCTTCTTATCCCCAAGGTATCCAAAGATAAACTTTCCTGCATGTCCCGGAACTGTAGACACAGGAAATCCCGGAATATCGCTATAGCTTATCTCAGTCTCAATTTTAATATTCTCTGCAAATGCACCAAGGCCTGAGCCAAGTACCAGAGCAACATCCGGCTCAAAGTCAGTTACCTTTCTTACGGCCTCCTTGCATTTTAATAGTTTTTCATATACTGCGTTTGCCATTTTTTACCCCTTTCTGTAAGTTTCATACATGTATGATGACCGGGTCAAAATCCTCTGCCCGGCTCTGGCTCTGTGCATATTGCCCAGCATCTTCGGGTACGCTTTCGCTCCTTTCGCT
>JAEEGH010021213.1_pt1 | contig 13434 bp, 12 predicted proteins | sample 9134181 | NCBI WGS metagenome assembly JAEEGH01 (sample SAMN16246544, study PRJNA631951) | gut metagenome | biome: gut microbiome; feature: rumen; material: DP-attached | host: Bos | place: Iran: Karaj | collected 2018-10
GTCATGAGGTTCGGAAAAGGGGTCGGCGCCAAGAGGATGATCGGCCGTATCGGCGACAGGGACGTCTTCTGCTACGACAGGTGCTCCTCTTTCGAGCCGGATCCCGTGGAGATGAGGGAGAGGATAATCCCCCACATCCAGGAGCATCACGAGGACGATTCCGATCCGGGGCTGTTGATTTCCAGGACGAAGCCGTCCCAGGCCTACTATTGGAGGGGGGTGAGGACGATCCTGTCCCGTTCCGACGTGGATCCTGAGATCGAGAGGATCGGAGGGACCACCTTCGAGATCGGATGCGGGAGGGGGCTCATCGGCTGCGTCTGCGGCATGGCATGGAGGCCTCGCGACAGCACCTTCGAGCTTCTCTCCTACCGTCCGGAGTCCCGCTGGGGCACCGAGAGGGTGTTCGATCCGCTGACGATACGCGACGTGGAGCACGGATATCCTTCCACTTTCAACAGCTGGGAGGACAGGGAGGAGAAGGTCGCGATGGTTCCCGCAACCCCCTGCCCGGTCATGTACGGGCTCAGGGGGGATTCCGAATCCGATCTGATCAGAGCGTCGGCAGAGATAGATACGGAGCCCATCGAGAGGTGGATGGTCTTCCTCACCAACCAGGGCACCGACGACCACATCATCAGCCATCCGGCCGAGCTCATCCCGAATCAATCCTACCTCATTCCCGGGAAGGTGTCCAAGTCTCCGTCCCATATCCACGGGGGGCACGTGATAGTCCGTATTTCCACTCCCTTCGGAGAGCTGGATTGCGCGGCGTACGAACCTTCCAAGGAGTTCAGGCTCGTCTTGGATTGGCTGGACGTCGGCGATAAGGTGGAAGTGATGGGGGAGCTCAGGGAGGATCCCAGGACCCTCAACATCGAGAAGCTCCATGTCGTGGATGCGGTGAAGGAGTACTGCAAGATCTCCAACCCGGTCTGTCCCGTATGCTCCAGAACCATGGGCTCCGCCGGCCGTGGAGCCGGGTTCAGATGCAAGAGGTGCCATACCCGCGCCTCCAGTCCCGTATCAGAAGAATCCATTCGTTGGATGGTCCTGGGATGGTACGAGCCTCCCACCGCCGCCAGGAGGCATCTCTCCAAGCCTTTGAAGAGGATGGGTCTGGTCCAGCCCGTGGAGTTCGTCAATGGTCGTAATCGATAATCGACATTGTTTTATAGGGATTATATATGGTTCATCCAGAGGAACATTCTATGGATGAAGCAGTCATTTTGAGCGCCGTAAGGACGCCTATCGGGAAATACGGAAAGACTCTCGCGGGGATTAAAGCCACCGACCTCGGGGCGATGGCAGTCAAGGAGGCGGTCTCCAGGGCTAGGATCCAGCCTTCCGACGTCGAGGAGTGCATCATGGGGAACGTCATCAGCGCGGGCCTCGGGCAGAACCCCGCCAGGCAGGCGGCCGTGGGAGCCGGGCTTCCCGTCGAGATCGGTTCCTTCACCGTCAACGCCGTCTGCGGATCCGGGATGAAGGCGCTGATGCTCGCATCCGACGCCATCAAGGCGGGACAGTACGACGTCCTCGCCGTCGGAGGGATGGAGAACATGTCCGCCGCCCCCTACCTCCTGAACGGGGCCAGATGGGGGTACAAGATGAACGACCAGACCATGGTCGACGCCATGGTCCATGACGGCCTCTGGGACATATTCAACAATCAGCACATGGGATTCACCGGCGAGATCGTCGCCGAGAGGTTCGGGGTCACCCGCGAGGACGCGGACGAGCTCTCCATGCAGTCCCACCTCAAGGCCGCGGCCGCCACCAAGGAGGGGAGGTTCAAGGACGAGATCCTTCCGGTCACCATCCCCTCGAAGAAGGGCGACATCGTCCTGGATGCGGACGAGGGAATCAGGGCAGACACCACCATGGAGGCCCTTGGGAAGCTGAAGCCCGTGTTTAAGAAGGACGGGATGGTCACCGCCGGCAACTCCTCGCAGCTGAGCGACGGGGCCTCCGCGCTCGTCGTCGCCTCCAGGAAATGGGCGGACGAGCACGGATATTCTCCTCTGGCTGTCATCGAGGCCTACGGCGAGAGGGGCGTGAAGCCGGAGTACATCATGGAGGCCCCCATACCGACCACCAGGCACGTCCTGAAGAAGGCCGGGATGACCATCGACGACATCGACCTGTTCGAGCACAACGAGGCCTTCGCGACCGCTTCCTGTGCCGTCAAGAAGGAGCTGAACGTCCCCGACGAGATATTCAACGTCAACGGAGGGGCGGTCGCCCTCGGACACCCCATCGGATGCTCCGGAGCCCGCGTGCTCACCACCCTGCTCTATGCTTTGATCAACCGCAAGAAGGACGTCGGGCTCGCCACCCTCTGCCTCGGAGGAGGCAACGCGGTGACGACCATAATCCGCCGCTGCTGATCTCCAAATCACTTCCGCTCCTCCGGGAGCGGTTCTCTTATTCTTGAAGCGTGCCTGCACGCCCTTCCTCTTTAATCCTATCCGTCATGGAAGCCGCATGGAGGGGGATTCCGATAGGTTCGAGCCCAGGTTTGACCAGTGCTTTAAAGCCATCATGACGGACATCCGCATATTGTCCCATGTCATCGGGGTCTTGGTTCCGAATCTGAAGGACGTGCAGCCGGAGGAGATCCGGAGAATGTGGGACGAGGGGGATATCGTTTCCATGGGGACCGAGCTCGTCACTCCCGGCGGTAAGGGGATGAGCACCGATCTGCTCTTCAGGATTCGCTTGAAGGATGGAAGCATGTGCTAGCTGGACGTGGAGGGCCAGATCTTTCGTGGAGACGACTTTCTTCCGAGGGCTTAGGTCTACGCTTCGAAGATACTTGACGATGAGAGGCTTCTGCCCGGGTATGGGGGCTATGGCGACCTGTGCAAGGTCTACAGCTCCTGGGTATTGTTCGATCCGCGCGCATCCGATCGTAACAGGATACGCAGATACGTCTGTTCGGAAAGGACGGATGAAGGCTTCTGCGATTCTCCGGAAATACTGGATTTGGAGGAGATAAGGGTCATAGGCATAGGCGACCCGTCTGAAGCCGATTCCCCGATGATGAGGTCGATGGACGTCTTATTCTGGATTGGGCTTGATAGAACCGAACGTCGCAGGATGTTCAAAGAAGTCTTTAAGTTGAACACGGAGGATTATGGTCTCGAAAGGAGGTTTGAGGATATGTATTCCAGTTTGAATGAGGAGTTCAAGACCCATTGGAGTAATGTAGGGTATGAAAAAGGAATCGTGCAGGGAAAGGCTGAAGCCCGCAAGGAAATGATCGACGCCTACTCTGACACCGTGATCAGACTGACGTCCAGCATGGGGCTTTCCCTGGATTCCGCCATGGATTGCGTTCCTGGGGACATCGCCGCGGAAGTCAGGAGAAAGGTCGAGTCCCGTCTTTGATTCTTTGAATCCGTGGTCGCATCTCAATCGAAATGCCTCAGTGCCCTTATGGCATCCTCGCATCCCTGCGCAGCGGACCTCTCAAGCCATTTCCTCGCCATTTCCGCCGATTGCTCGACGCCCCCTCCTTTAACGTACATGTATCCTCGTAGGAATCGCAGGCGGATATAATCTGGCTTCGCGGTTCGAGGTCAGGATTTTTAACGGATATGTGTTACCAGTCTGCATGAGGCCCCTCGAGCATTTCCTGTCGTCGGCGGAGTCGTGCGAGGACGAGATGATCGAAGTCATGATGGGGATGATCCGCATCCCCGCCATAGCTCCGGAGAACGGGGGGACCGGGGAAGGTCCCAAGGCCGATTATCTCATGAAAAGGCTACAGGGATTCGACGAGGTCAGGAGGATGGACGTCCCGGACGTCACGGATCCTTCTGTCTTGAGGCCCAACATCCTGGCCAGGAAGGCCGGGAGGAAGCCGGGGACTGTGTGGATAGTCTCGCATATGGACGTGGTCCCAGCCGTCGATCTGGACGCATGGGACTCGCCTCCGTTCGAGCCCGTCCTGAAGGACGGGAGGATATACGGCCGGGGCACGGAGGACAACGGACAGGCCGTGGTGTCCTCGCTGTTCGCCTCCCGCCAGTTCCTTTCAGAGGAATTGCAGGGGATGTCCCTCGGAATCGCATTGGTTTCCGACGAGGAGACCACCAGCGAGATGGGGATAGCCTATCTTCTGAGAGAGGGATGCTTCTCCGAGGAGGACGTGATAATAGTGCCGGACTGGGCCTCCCCCAGGGGCTCCAGGGTCTGGGTGGCGGAGAAGAGCCTGCTGTGGCTCAGATTCGACGTCATCGGGAAATCCGTACACGGCTCCACCCCTCATAAGGGGGTCAACGCGTTGCGCGCGTCGGCTCGGTTCATGACCGACCTGATGGACGTCCTGGAGAGGAGGTTCTCCGAGGAGGATTCCATGTTCAATCCTCCGTTCTCCACGTTCGAGCCCACCAAGTGCTCCTCGACCGTTGACAACGTCAACACGATTCCCGGCACGCACAGCTTCTGCATGGACATGCGCCTGCTTCCGTCGGTGGACGTCGACGAGGTGGTGAGGGTCGCGGAGGAGACGGCCAAGAGGCATTCCCAGGCGGGAGGAGCGTCGATAACCGTGACGGAGATACAGAGAAACCTGTCCGGAAGGCCTTCCTCGACGTCGTCGAAAGGATTCGACGCTCTTCTGAAGGCCGTGGAGAAGGTCACCGGGACGTCTCCGGTCGCTTCCGGGACGGGGGCGGCCACCTGCGCCAACTTCTTCAGGCTGGCCGGATTGGACGCGTACGGTTGGCAGTTCGGCGGAGGGACGCTTCACGGTCCCAACGAGCACGTCACGCTGGAGAATCTGATGACCGACTGCAAGGTCTTCACGGCGCTGTACTACGAGCTGTGCCTGAAGGGATGATCACTCGAACATCCTGTCGATCATCCAGTCGGTGTTGAACTTGACGATGTCCTCGTACTCCTGACCGTTGCAGACGAACGCGATGGGCTTGCCGATGGTGTGCGCTATGGATAGCGCCGCTCCGCCCTTGGCGTCGGTGTCTATCTTGGTGAGGATGACCGCGTCGATGCCGATGGCGGCGTCGAAGACCTTCGCCTGCTCTATGGCGTCGTTCCCGGCGAGGGAGTCTCCGACGAAGATCTTGAGGTCGGGCTTGGCGACCCTGACTATCTTCTTCATCTCCTCGATGAGGTTGTTGTTGGTCTGCATGCGGCCGGCGGTGTCGATGAAGACGACGTCCTTCCTCTTGGACTTGGCATGTTCGATGGCATCGTAGGCGACGGCCGCGGGGTCCGCGTCGTGGGCCTGCTTGACGATCTTGCATCCGAGCTTCTCGGAGTGAATCGTGAGCTGCTCTATGGCGCCTGCCCTGAAGGTGTCGCACGCCGCCAGGACGACGGTCTTGTCCATCTTCTGGACGCGGTTCGCCAGCTTGGCGATGGCGGTGGTCTTGCCGGTTCCGTTGATCCCGACGAACATTATGACCACGGGCCTCTCGCGTCCCTCGAGCCACTTGTCGAAGTCGAACTCGTTGATCTTGAGGACGTCTCTGACGGCGTCCTTCACGGCCAGCTCCACGACCTGGTCCAGGGTGTAGGAGCGGTCGTATTTCTTTCCCAGGAGGTTCTCCCTGACGCCCGCCTTGATCTCCTCGGCGACCGGATACGCCACGTCGGCTTCCAGGAGGATGAGCTCGAGCTCGTCGAGGACGTCGTCCAGAGGGTCCTCCTTGATCTTCTTGTCGAAGAATCCTGAGGATACCCCCGCTTCGGACTTGTGCTCGGTCTTCTCCTGCTTCTTGCGCTTGAGGAACTCCTTCCTGGAGATCTTCTCCTCCTTGGGAGGCTCCTCCGTGACGGTCTTGACAGGCTCGGCGACGACGGCCGCGACCTCTTCCTTGACCTCGGCGGCCTTGGGGACTTCGGGAGTCTCAGGGACCTTGGGGGTCTCGGGCGTCTGGGGGCTGACGGGAGTCGTGGCTTCCGTAGGGGCTTCGATTGCGGGGGTCTTCGTCTCCTCTTCGTCCTTGTAGACCTTCTTCTCGTCAATCTTCTTCTCGGCTCTGGAGAAGAGGCTCTTCATCTTGGACTTGAGGGAATCGAACATCCGGTGACCTCCTTCACTGCGCCTTCTGCTGCCTTGCGGAGTACTCCTGCTGTATGGCCGCGGTGAGGCTGTTAAGGGCGTTTTGGGAGTCGCTGAGCGCCTCCATGGTCTTCTTGAGGGCTTCGGAAATCTCGGCGATGTTGGCGCCCATGTATTCTATGGCCGATTCAGGGTTCTTCTCGACGGAGATGTCCGAGCCGATGTCGACTATCACGTTTCTGTTTGACGTCACCTTGACGGTTATGAAGGAGTTGGCGCCGACGGGGACCATGATCTCGTCGCCTTCCTTGGCGTCCTTGAACGCTTTGAGCGCCTCGGAGGCCATAGTGACCTCGTCGAGCGAGACGCGGAGCACCTGGACCTGGCGCGAGAGGGACTCCACCCTCTGTCTGTACGATTCCGCAACGGAGATCGCCTGGCGGAGCTCTGCGTCTTCCACGTTCACTCACCGATCTGGTACTTCACGACGTGGTTGGTGACCTGGTCGCCGGAGATCTCGGAGACTTCGGAGATGTCGATCTGCCATCTCTTGAGCTTGTGCTTGCTTCCGATGGTGGAGTATGCCTTCTCCATCACGGCGGCTTCGCTGTCGGCGGCCATTTCGACGGAGAAGGGCTGCTTGCCGTACCTTGCGTCTGCATAGGAACCAGTGACACGGAATGCTTTCATAGTGATTACCTTGGTTGCCCTTGAACCTTGTATTATAAATAAACCTTTGGTGCGTGCGCCAATCCTCGCGCCGGGTCGTGGCGACATACGCGGTAAGATGTTCGGAGCGGTGCAAGCTAACGACTAATGGTGTTGAATTCATCGCGCCCTCTGCGGCATTCGAAGGCGGGCATAGCCTTTGCGCGTTTCACGCCTTGGTGAGGAGCCCCAGTATGGCCATTACCGCGGCCATGAGCAAGGCGACTATTTTGGTGTTCATTTGCTGCCTCTTGCGATATAACGCAATCTCCGCATGCGTCTTGGACGATATAAACCCTCTTGGAGCGTTCAGAAAAGCCTTTCGCCTCCCTCGGACTCCGACCGGTGGCCGAAGTCCGCCATCTTCCTTCCGATCAGGAAAATCGCGGCGAACTCCGGGACCTCCGTCTCTCCGCTGAGCGACATGTCCTGCCCTTTCATCCTCAGGCTGGCGTCTTTTCTCATAGTGATTTTCACCGGGGCGTCCGTGTACGTGTCCGGGACGGCCATCTCCAGGGGATCGAAGTTCGTGAGCTCGTCCCTGGTTATCGGCGTGACCCTCAGCCCGCTTTTGCCGTGGACGGAACCGGGAAGCCTTATCAGCCTCTTGATGTCGGCTGTGACCGGCTCGTCCACCTCGCCCGCCAGACGGTGCGCCACGTCCTCCCCCATGACCTTCACCAGAATGTCCTGCGTCGGCTTGGAGAGGAACGCCATGGTGTCCCTTTCGAACATCGCCTTGCGGTTCTTGACCACCTCTTCCTTGGCCTTCTGGATCGTCTGCGTTCCGCTGCCCTTGATGCTCGGGTATTCCTTCTTGAAGTCCTTCGGGTCCATCGCGCAGAGGTCGTCGGCCACCTTCTCCAGGGCCTTCCTCATGCGGCGCCTCCATCCGCCGCACTCCTTGGGCGGAAGCAGCCTGTCCTTGGAGACGTTGGTGTAGGTGCCGGATGCGGTGGAGACCTGGGACGTCGCGACCTTGTGGTACGGGAACACCCAGTCCATGTTGAGGCCGGAGCACGTTATGTAGTCGACCAGCTCCCTCCTCTCGTGCGTCCCGAGCCCCATTATGTCCGGCGTCCTCACGTGCGCATGGTATCCCCTTCCGCCGGAGAAGGTTATGTGCACCTGGTCCTCCGAGAATCCCAGGTCCCCCAGCAGGAAGTCGTCCACCAGGGAGATCATCTCCCCGCGGATGCATCCGAGCATCTCGGCGTAAGTCATCTTGTCGGCCCCTTCCAGGTGGTCCGCGTCCAGGTCGAAGATGAGCTCCGCGCCCATCCATCCCTTCTCCTCCATGGTGGGGGCGTCCGGCCGGCGGTAGTACGACGTGGAATAGTAGCTGTGGGACGGCACCTGGAGCGCCATGAACCTCCCCAGCTCCTCCGGCGTCTTGAACGACAGGTGCCTCTGGACGTACGTCTTGTCGAAGAACATGTACCCGAACTCCCTCCGGGTGAACCTGTCGGGCATCGCGGGGACGTTCTCGCGGTAGTACCTCTTGAACGCCTTGTACATGAAGCGCTGGTTCGCGTCCATCTCCTCATCCTCCCGGGGTCACCAGCGCCTTCTTGCGGAACAGCGATATCCCGTACGTCAGCGTCCTTCCCTCCATTCCGTGGAGGTAGTCTCTATCAGATATCTGCTTGAGAGCCTTCCAGGCATCTTTTTCCATTTCGGATTCAGAATGGGATCTTTTCAATTCCATGACTATATTCGGCCTGGTTCCGCATTTCCTGCGCAGCGCTATGTCGGCGAATCCTTCTCCGGATTCAAGGCGGTCGGCGAAGAGCTCGTAGTTGCCGCAGAAGCTCATCAGCAGCCCGGCGATGAACGTCTGGTATGCATGCTCGCTGTCCAGGATTCTGGCGCTCAGGCAGTCCTTCATCAGATCGGTCAGGCATTTGGCTACGGCTACGGAATCGCCTGACGTCAAAGCGAGGAACAGCGATCTCGCCTTGTAGGACTTCATGGAGGCGCCTTTTGTCAGCAGGCTTCCGAATGTTCCGTACAGCTCTCTGTTGGGGACCCTCATCTTGAAGATGTCGCCATCTCTGCGGGCGGCGAGGTATCCGGACATCGCCAGCACGGAGAAGGCCTTGCCTCCGTCGCCTCCGGCCAGGTCGGCGTACAGGATCTTCTCGTCGATTTCGGTCTCAATCTCGTTTCCGCAGCCTAGGGACGTGAGCTTTTCCAACATGTCCTCGTCGGCGCCCTCTATCATTGCGGTCAAGGCGGACTCGTCCCCGGTTCCTGCCCAATAGGGCTTGGCATCATACTCGTTCGCGATGTAATTGAGGACGCTCCACGGGTTGTACACGTCCGCGTCTCCGAAACGGTAGCCGTCGTACCACTCCTTGCACTCGTCGAATCTTTCCGGATGCCCGTAGAATTCCAGCATGGATCTGACCTCTCCCTCAGTGAATCCGAAGCACTCGTCGAACTTTCTGCTGAAGATGTTGTCGACATACAGGTTGTTGATTCCTGAGAACAGGTTCTCCTTCGCGATCTGGGTGACGCCTGTGACCACTGCGAATTTCAGGGATTCATTGGATTTCAGGGCGGACGAGAGCATCCCTCTCATGAAGTCCAGGACCTCTTCCTGCGCAGGCATCCCGTACGACCTTTGTATAGGGTCGTCGTATTCGTCGATGAGTATGATGACCTTCTCCCTGTGGTACAGCTCCAGGATTCTGCTGAGGTCCTTCAACGATCTTCTGAGTTCCGGGATGGTCGACCTTCTGTTTCTCAGTTTGAGAAACGTCTCTTTCTCCAGCTCGTCCATATCCGAGTCGAGCACGTACAGGAAGCGGCCGCAGATTTCGGATATGCATAGCCTGACGTCCTCCACGAACGACTCGAACTCCTTCGGGTAGGTGTCTTTGAGGCTGATGCAGATGACGGGATACCTGTTCATTTCCTTCTCGTATCCGTCCATCCTGGTTATCTCGAGCCCTTCGAACCAGTCGTTTCCCCTGTAGGCGATGTTGAAGAAGGCGTTGAGCATGCTGAGGTTCAGGCTTTTTCCGAATCTTCTCGGTCTGGTCATCAGGAACGCCCCGGTGCCTTTGCTGCGGATGATCTCCGCAATGAGGCGGCTCTTGTCGACGTAGTAGCTCTCGTTCTCCCTTAGGTTGATGAACACGTCGTTCCCGATGGGGGGCTCCCACATGCCGTTGTCATGTTCTTCGGACATGAAATGTCTTCCGTATCGCCGTAAATACAGTATTCCCGTGCCTGTCGCGTTATCCTAGCCTTAGTTAGTCAATTATATCCAGCAGCCGTTCCCATGGTCATGAGCGAGAGGGTCCCGGTCTACGACAACCACGTCCACATGAGCCCGTCCGGGCGCAACGTCGACGCGCTGAGGGAGTACGAGGCCGCGGGCGGGACCGGCCTGACCCTGGTCACCCTCCCGTACAAGGAGGTCAGGATATCCCGCGGGGAGGACTTCGCCGAGTCGTACAAGATAACGTATTCCCTGGCGGAGAAGGCGAGGGAGGCCACGGACCTGGAGATCAACATAGCCGTGGGCCCGTATCCGGTCCTGATGATCCCCCTCGCAGAGGCGTACGGCCTCGAGAGGGCGGAGGAGATCATGGCCAAGGGCATGGAGGACGCGGCCAGGGACGTCGCCGAGGGCAGGGCCGTCGCCATCGGGGAGATAGGGAGGCCCCACTTCCCCGTGTCCGAAGAGATCAGGGAGGCCTCCGACAGGGTCCTGCTCCTGGGGATGCGTCTGGCGAAGGAGAACCGCTGCCCGGTGATAATCCACTGCGAGTCCGACGCCGACACCGACCGCTCCCTGGCCGAGCTGGCGGACGCCGCCGGACTGGACAGGGGGATGGTGGTGAAGCACTCGTCCCCGCCGCTGGTCACCGAGGAGGAGACGTTCGGCGTGATGCCGTCGATCCCGGCGTCGAAGACCAATATAAGGGAAGCGATCGGGAAGGGGACCGACCGCTTCATGATCGAGACCGACTACATAGACGACCCGGAGAAGCCGGGCGCGATAATGTCGGTCACAACCGTCCCCAAGAAGGTGTCCGCCTGGCTGTCGAACGGGCAGGTGCCGGTCGAGAGCATCCACAGGATATGCGGGGACATCCCCGATTCGCTTTACAGACGCCGAGGTGAGAAGATGTCGGTCAAGGTGACGTGCGTGTACGACGAGGGCGCGAAGGAGAACACTTCGCTGATAGGGGCCAGAGGATCGGCCATGCTGGCTGAGGCAGGGGGGAAGAAGGTGCTCTTCGACGCGGGGCTCCGCCCCAGATACCTGGCCCACAACCTCGACTGTCTGGGGATAGACGTCCAATCGATAGACGCGGTGGTGATCTCCCAGGACAATCCCGACAACTCCCGCGGCCTGGACGGGGTCCTGAAGGAGAGGAAGTCCCCGCTGCCGGTCCACGCCCCTCCGGGAGCGTATTCGGGAGGCGGCGGGATGCTGTCCAGGTCCGCAGGCATATCCGAGCAGGCCAGGCCCATGGCCGATCTGTCCCACGAGGAGGGCTGGCTGGAGATATTCCCGGGGATCCACAGGACCCCGTTCCTGGAGTCCGGCAAGGGCTACAGGGAGGCGTTCCTCGTGCTGGAGACCCCTAAGGGCCAGGTGGTCCTGAGCGGGTTCGGGTCCGGGGGGCCGGAGGCCGTCCTGCTGGAGACGGAATCCCGTTTCAAGAGGAAGGTCCACGCCTTCGTGGGCTCCATAGCGTTGGAAAAGGCGAAGAAGCCTGTCGCCGAGGCCTACGCCCGCTCGTTCCAGGCCCATAACGTCGACGACATCCTGCTGAACCACGCGGTCGGAAGGAACGGGATTACCAACGTGAGGGTAGTCCTCGGCCTCTCGGCGGTGAAGGACTTCTACGCCGGATACGTGTACGAGACTTGACGGTCTAGAGGGCCTTTGGCATAGATTGCGACGTCTGATGCCCCGCTCCGGTCTATGTATAGTCGAACCCGGAGACATTGTTTAAAGGCTAGAAACGGATAGAGAGGCGTACAAGCCGGAGGTGGACAATACAATGACGGGGGGCACATCGGATCTTTTCACTGCGGTGGCAATAGCTTGCGGCCACGACCTGAAGGTCAATGAATTCAATGACCGCCTCACCCTCCAGAAAGGCTGTTACATCCTGAACTCATGGGGATACGGCCCGAAGTACCCTTTCAACATGTATATCCGCGGACCGTATTCCAGCGAGCTCGCTGGGGAGTACTACAAACATAGGGTCATTACCAGAGGCAAGACCGACATTCCCGAGGATGCGCTGTCCAAACTCGCCGAAATCTACTCCAAGGGTATAGGATACGCCGAGGCATATGCCACGGTCCTCATGATAAAGATCAACAGCAAGGATTCCAGCAGCGAGGAAGTACTCAAGAGGGCGATGGATCTGAAACCGCGCTTGAAGGTCGAAGTGGCGGAGGCCGCCGCATGCATTCTGGGTTGAGATACATCGATTTCTGTTGTGTCTTCTTCGATAAAGGCGGCATTCGCACACAAAGCCGTCGACGAATGGAGGTCCAGCAGCGATTATGACGAGATGAAGATAATGGTCATAGCCGACGCTCTGAAGTCGTGATCAAGGGAATCATGGCATCAAAAGCGCAGATGCGACCCATATGGCATGTGCTATCGGCCCTGGTTGCGATTATTCCATCACTACTGAAGACAGGTTTTTGAAGTTCAATAATCCGAGGAAAGAGGTAATAATCCGACTGAAGTGGTGTACGTTACGAAGGCATGACGATGGACGACGGAACTAAGATGTACACGCCTGACGAGATTATGGCGCTGGGCATGAAATGTCTCATGGACAATTTAGGCCATGTCAACGCGGGGTAGTTCATTAGATCGGTAAGGGCTAGCTGTCCGGATTATACCCTTTGGAGAAGGAGGATGTATGACGACATGACCCTGAAGGAAGTAAAAGAGATGGTCATGGGTGATGCCGAGGATAATCCCTTCGAATGATAGAGGCATCAAGCCATGTATGCGACCTGCCTCGCTTGCACTGTATGGCTCTCATCGAGGTTAGGTAAGGTTCCAAAGGCTCTGGACTTTTATCATGGAATCGTGTGTATACGCATACGACAGGTCGCCGATTGAACAAGTATACGGAGATATAGGGTGCTTTGTGTTTCAAAGCGCGCCGGCTGATAATTTTCTGCGCCTTTATACCGGTCTCTAGAGCAAGTTCTCTGTGACCCTATCTTTATACCTGCTGCAGAGGCTATCAGCCACACATGTCGGCCAATAATGTGTTTGTGTCTTACAAGTACCACGATAGCAATGTAAAACCGTTGAGTAGCGGTACGACGACTGTTCGCAATTATGTCAACCACCTAGAGAGGATGTTCGATAGATCTAAGAAGGTGTATTACCGCGGAGAGAAGGATGGCAACAATTTGGCGGACTTATCAGAGGACACCATTCGGCAGTACTTGTCGAATAAGATATTCTATACGACGGTAACCATCGTGCTGATGTCGCCTAACATGTACGACAGGTCCATTCCAGAGAACAAACAGTGGATTCCTTGGGAAATTTCGTATTCCATGAAGGAGACGCGTCGTGAATCGGGGAAAAGCCATATGAACGCCGTTCTCGCCGTGGTTCTTCCGGACCGTAACGGGAGATACGATTACGCTGTGGAGTATCATGGCTGTCATCAAACGATACATAC
>JAEEGH010021214.1_pt1 | contig 13434 bp, 10 predicted proteins | sample 9134181 | NCBI WGS metagenome assembly JAEEGH01 (sample SAMN16246544, study PRJNA631951) | gut metagenome | biome: gut microbiome; feature: rumen; material: DP-attached | host: Bos | place: Iran: Karaj | collected 2018-10
AATTGTTTGCTGTCTGCAGCCATAATCTCCCGTACTCCTCCTAATAATCACCCTATCAATTCTATTACCTTTGCACTCGCCCATCCGGTCTGTGTCATCTCTTCATCAATATAGATCTCGTACCAGGGCGTACCGTTTGAAGCCGGTATGACATTCCCTGTAGTTATAAACTCCTTCCCCTTCGCAGCTTCACATATCACGTTGTTTTCCTGACCCGGGCCGGTTCTGATATTTGCCATGTCCACGGAAATACGAACTTTTGATCTGTTTTCATTAACAGAAGCATCCCATCCGGTTCCTTCGGTGAAATCCGTAGTTTCATCATAACCGGATCCTTCCCCCATTTGCGTGCTGTCGGTTTCATAGTTTTCATCCAGCATATGAACATATGCGATCGTTTTCTTTGTCGCATATGCAACAAGGAAAATCGTAATTGCTGTCAGTATCAGCACAATGGCCGTAAATACTTTAGCTCCCGGTTTTCTTACATACTCACATTTATATTCCATCTTTTTTCCTTTCTACGACTGCTTGAAATCACATTAATACAACACTATCACCCATCACTTTAACCGCGAACCACAAAATAACTCCTACCACCAGTCCTATCGTGATCAGGATGGTTACGATCGTACTTATACGCTCAATCTTATGAATCTCATAATATTCAAAGTGTTTCCCGGCCATCTCCCGGATGGAATTAACAATGGAAACCGGAAAAGCTACCGGAATGACACCTACAAGAATAATGATATCAAGGAGAACTATAAGCAATGATGCACTGCCATATATATTGCCGTCTCGCCCCTCATACTCATAGGTTGGATCCAGCAATCCCCATCCCCGCTTTACACAGATTGCAATAGATACGACCAGAAAATACACGAGAGCGCATGCCCTGAACCCCATAAAGCCGAAGGCGAGAACGTAGCTTTTTATAAACGTTGGATCAGAAACACCGCCTTTCTCGAGATAGCTTACAAGAACGGTCACAAACACAGCGATCGCAAGCAGTGGAAAAACGATGAGCGCAAGACGCTTCGTATAATATCCCACGCCAACACTCTGTACATCATAAGTTACCACCGGTTCATTTGCCCTGCTCTGCCTCATGCTTTGGCGATAAAACGGATCCTTCTGTCTGTAATCAGCCTCATCAAAATATACATTCTTAATCGCCAATGACTTTAAGCAATTTGGACACCACTTATCACTTTCTGAACACAGTTTCCCACATTCACTACATGCATAAACCATTTATTCTTCCTCCTGTTATTTAATAAGAAGTTCTCTTTCAAGGATCCGGAAGACCCAAAAGGCTTCCGTCCCATTGTCGCAACCGAAATTCAAGAATACCTCCGGTCTGCCCCTCGCACGTATCAGCCTCCCCCGTTTCAAAAATATCGCGTCCATTTTACGATGCTTTGGTGAAGAAACGCATAGTAATGCTCTGACACCCCATTTGCAGATGTAAGCCAGTTCTTTTCCGCAAATGATCGGGTCCGAAAGAAGCAGCAGCCTCCTCTCCATCAACTCCGAATAATCATTCTTTTTCTCGTGATTCATTTTCTTCGTCCTCCATTTGATAAAGAGGACGAGGCAAAGGAAAAAAAGGTTGCAAAAAATTAAATATTTTTCAATTTCAAAAATTTTCAAATTCCATTAAAATTTACAAGTCTATGCCATTTTAGCATTATTACGATCGGCTTGCAATGCTAAAAGCATATTCAAATCATCCTAGAGCATGCCGTCTGCCGACAAAATAGAGGTACAGATACAGGAGGAGCATGTATGATTCAGGGGTTGGGAGAGAAGTTGATAAAACTTCGTTTGATAAAGGGATTGTCTCAGAAAGAAGTTGCCGCTGCTATTGGAGTTTCTTCCGGCGTAATCTCAAATTACGAGACGGGAGAGAGAACACCAAGCGTAGAAAAACTGATGTCTCTTGCTGTTCTGTATCACTGCTCTACTGATTATCTACTAGGAATTGAAAAAGCAGAAAAACAACTTGATTGTTCAATGCTTACTGACAGTCAGATGCATTTGCTTCAAGTATTTTTGGACGAAATGACCACTTCTTCGGGCTGGACGAACGGTTCTGCTTCCACACACGGACGGAAACCCTCAAAGTGAATCAACGGTCTTTTTGACTTATTATTTACGCATGTTTTCTTACATGTCAAAATTTGCCGCTTACGATCGAGCATGGGAAATTTTTCCACCCTGCATAATCAAAACTCCCCGGCATGACCAGCCGGGGAGCCTCATATCTGTGTTTTATTTTCCTTTTAAGCGTCAGCCGGGACGATTCATTCCGACTGATTCCTATTATGACATGATATGGCCAAAAATGAAATATCTATCATTTTTTATCTCTTGCCAACCCGACACAGATATGATAATTTCTCTCCATCTTCGGAGCGTTCGCTCTGAAAATTCTTACAGCCACTCGTCCTGTTTTTACGATTGAAGAAACCAGCCAACCACACTAAAATGAAGGGAGGAATCTTTATTGTGCAATAAAGAACAGAATAACGGCATTGTCTACCAGAACAAGGACATCGCATCCAAGGTATTTGGGGAAAGCATGGAGCGTTCACAAAAGATCTCCCCGGCAGATCAAACTGCCGGGGAGTTTATGCGTCTCGACGTCCATGGAAAAGAAACGGCTCATTCCATCCTGATCGCCTTCATTTCCTTCTTGTTTCTGTACATATCCGCGTCGGCGCGTTTGAAGACGTTTTCGGCACTGCTGTCCACCTCGGGATCATATACGGCCATGCCAATGGCGGCAGACACTCTCTCCCAGTATTCCAGAGAATTGTTTTGTGCGGTGTCCTTCATGATATCCCGGAAGTTTTGGATCAGGGCATCCTTTTCAGCAAGCGCTTCTCCCTTCAATATGACCGCGAACTCATCTCCGCCGATACGGAACACGGGAGACCGGCTAAACACGGAGCAGACGATGCGGCAGGTCTTCTTTAGGGCGATATTCCCCTTATCATGCCCGTAATTGTCGTTGATGCGCTTCAGGAAGTTTAGGTCCACGATCACGATGCCGTAGCTGTCTATCAAGCCGCTTTCCATTTCGAACTGAAGGTTCTTTATCTCCGAATCGTAGGAGGTCTTGTTCCGTACGTTGGTAAGGGAATCCATGTTGGCAAGAACCTCCATCTGAGCGGTTTCCTCCTTCGCCTCCCCCAGTTCATTGACCATGGCTGCAAGACCTCCGGCCAGCACAGAAATCTCATCTCTCCCCGTATTATTCACCTCAAATTTTTTTACAACGTCAGCTTCCGGATCCTGCGTGTATTCCCGAACCGCCGCATCCAGATTCGACAGCCTCCTTATGTAGCGGGTATGGATCAGAACCAGCAACGCCGAGAGCGTCAGGAACAGAATGAGGCCGATAATGCAGACCTGCTGGAGAGAATTAAGCAGAATAGAGTGATTTACCGTTTCCACATCCACCTCGGTTCCCACCAGTCCGATCTTCCTGCCGCCCACGATGACAGGGGTATAGTAGGCATAGGTGTGCCCCCATTCATTGTTCCAGATCTGGTAGCCCTGCACATCACCCTCCGCATCCCAGGCATCCCATTCCGGCTGGAATTTCGGATCGGAATGGTTGTAGGTATCACAGACATATATGTAATGATCCTGCTCTTCTATCTCCTCCTCGCTGAGCCCCAGCACATAGTCGTCCACAATATTGTTCGTAAAGCCCTCCAGATGCTCGCTGGCCGTAGTTCGTTCTATATCGATCAGATAGGCAACCTGCTTTGCATCCTCATTCATGTCCAGGTAATAAGTACAGGATATGCCGAAATCATCCGTTGCCTGGTTAAAAAGAAGGGTCCAATATTCGTAATTATAGACCAGATATTTTTGTTTCTGCTCCTCGTTAAGTTCCTCGTAGGATAAGTCCACTCCGAAGGTTCTCCCCGGATAAGACTTGGAGAGATCGTCGTAGAAATCCATCTGCGCCGTCATATATTCATCAAAATCCAGAGGAACCTTTACACGGTTCTGGTATTTCATCATTTCCCTCTGGAACACGGCAAAATCTTCGCCCTCCTGACGGATGATACTGGAAAGGTTTACACCGATTCTGCGGGTGGAGTTCTCACACTGTACCCTGTAAATGGCCATCTGGTTACGGTAGGTCAAAATACCGCTCAGGATGATGGCAACCGCAAAGAACAAGGCGAAAATGACAGCAAGGCGGAAGCTTAGCCCGTATCTGATTTTCTTCATCTTATTTTTCTCCTTAAACAGACTGCAGGATCAGCGTTAACATTGTTGAAGAGGCTGAGTTGATAAGACCAGTTTATGTACCTGTCGGGGATATTAAAAGAGTCCCAGCCGAGGCAGAAGACGTCGAAAAAAAGACATTATATCTCCCCGGCAGGTTGAACTGCCGGGGAGTATGATTTAACGCATTCTTCAGGTTCGCTTATGCCGCGATCGGTCTTTTTTCGAAAGGAACAATATCGGCCGAAGTTGAAGTCGTATTTGCAGGAGCCGCAAGAATATTGATTCGTCCCTGTCCGGCAGGATCTTTATACTCGTCCGGAACCTTACCGCCGAAAGATTTTACATACTCGATCAGAACTTCCATATCTGTCTTGGCTTCCGAAGTAATATCTACCGCATCCTTAAATACTTCACCGTATCCGTCGCCATTGTCCAGAAGCTCGTAACCGTGTGATGCGACCGTATAGGTTTTCTCCGGGTCAAGCGCTACCCCTGCGACTTTTACATTGGAAACCCTTCTTGGCTTTCCTTCTTCCACATATAAGAATTCTCCAATATCATTCGTCACAACAGGCGAATCAATCGAAGGATCAACATCAAAAGTCATCCCGGAGACCTGCAGGAATCCTCCGTTTTCGCTCGGCATTTTCCGTACACTGTGTTCAAGCGCATCCAGAACGGTCTGACCGGTCACTTCCAATACACATAAGAAATTACCAAACGGGAATACCTGTTTCAGATCTCCGTATGTGATCGTTCCGGCAGCTACTTCCGCACGGACACCGCCGCCGTTCGCAAACCCGATATCCGCCTTCCCGATCACCCGATAGGCATCTGCACACAGATCTCCAAGGTTGGTTTCCTGATAACGAACCAGTCGGGTCCCATCTGTATCATTGATAACGAGGTCAAAATCCGTAGTCCCGGCTTCATTTTTCAGAATTTCCTCATAAGACGCTTTTTCCGTTGCAATCTGTGCCGCAACAACCTCATCCTGCTGAAGTACAGCGGGGATCAGACGAGTAGCCACTTTCCCGTCTTTCGTGATCATCATCATTCCAACGTTCTCCAGCTTTGTACCGGTCTGTGTCAGGATCACTTCTTTCCCATCCTTGTCCGTCTCTATCTGCTGTTCCATGACAGTATGGGAATGTCCGTCCAAAACAGCGGTAAGCCCGGTCGTATTCGCGATCAGATCCGTGGACTCATATGGAGCACTGTCTTCTCCAACACCGAGATGCGACATCAAAATACAGATATCCGCTCCCGCAGCCTTCGCACCGTCGATTCCCTTCTGAACCGCTTCATAAAACGACTTGGTCTGCTCCTCATTGGAAAACGAATAGATATAATTTCCGTCCTCATCCTGGAAATACTTGGGCGTAGACTTTGTGATCGACTGCGGCGTCGACGCACCGATAAATGCTATTTTTCTCCCGTTCGATTCCTTGATAACATAGGGGTCAAACACCGTCTCTCCGGTTCTGAGATCCACAAAGTTGGAACTGATGTATTTAAACTCTGCTTCTTTTTTGCAATTGTGTAAGAAAGTATCCATTCCATAGTCAAAATCATGATTTCCGGGTGTCGCAATATCATAACCGGCTGCATTCATGACTCTGATGATCGCTTCACCATTCGTCATGGCGCCCATCAGATCGCCCTGCACCTCATCGCCGCTGTCCACAAGGATCACATCGTTTCCGTCTGCGATCAGGTTTTTCTTTAACGCAGCCACACCGGCATAGCCCACATTTCCGTCCACGCCGCAATGTACATCGTTTGTATACAGGATGATCGTACCGGTTCCAAGAGCCTCTACTTTTGCCTTTTTCTGTCCTTTTTTCTTCAGGAAAGAATAATCTTTCTTTAAGGCTCCCGGAACATAGAATACAGCCTTCTTATTGATCCCTTTGAATGCATTCTTGCCAACCGTTTTACTCGTCAAAGAACGGCTGTTGATATCGATTTCTACCAGCTTGCTGTCCCCCTGAAAAGCATTTGCCGCGATCGAAATAACACTCAGCCCGATATACGCCACTTTAAGCTGCTTCATACCCTTAAATGCATTCTTGCCGATCGAAGTCAGCAGATACTCTGTTCCCGATCCCGGATCCGTCACAGCTTCTGCGACGTTAACACCCATGGCTTTCTTATCGAGAACCCCCGTAACCTCTGCATACTTGGCATCCGGATCGGTAACCTTAATCTTCAGCCCATCCGCTTCAAAGGTGATGGCCTCTGTTTCCTCTCCCTCAGCTCCATAGGTGACCTGCGTGAGTCCGGTTCCGGTGCACACCAGAACAAGCGCGAGAAGCCAGGAAAGGACTCTCCTTTTCATGTTTTTCATTTCTCTCCCTCCTTATGTGAAAAATAAAAGATACCTCTATTCTACTCCATTTCTCCGAAAACGGAAGTGTTTTTTTACCTGTCAATCCGCCTTTATCTGTTTTCTTTCCGCGCTGATGCGGCTTACGGCATATAGCGGGATGTTTTTCATCCAATCCTGTTCTCTGTATGGTGACATGGACAGACGCAGTGCCAGCGGCGGGCGGAAATGATCCCTATAGAATTTCAGGCTTTTGGATTTCAGGTTCTCTTCCGCCTTCACCTCCACAGGAATTACATCCCGGCCGATCTTTACTACAAAATCCGTTTCATAGGTGCTTTTTTCTCCCGAATAATAATATGGCGTCAGTTCTGTGTCGGAAAGCAGCTGCGTATAAACATATTCTTCCGTCAAAGCCCCCTTAAATTCCGTGAAAACAGCGTTTCCTTCCAGTAACGTCTCTGCATCCAGCTCACTTAACGCCCCCATCAGTCCGATATCCGAAAGAAACAGCTTGAACGCAGGCTGTTCCGCATAGGAAGCAAGCGGGGCGGACGGTTTCGTTACTCTCGGAACCCTGCCGACGATTCCATACCTGCATAACCAGAGGATGGCGTTTTCCAGATCCTTCATTCTTGCGCCCTGTTTTACCTGCCCAAAAAAGAATTTTCTGTTTTCTTTAGCCAGCTGGGTCGGAACCGCCCGCCAGACCAGCTGCACCTTTGTCCATTCATTCGGCGGTATATGCTTACTGAAATCCTCTTCATATTGCCGGATAATGCTATCCTGTATCCGCCGAACCTCCGTATAATCCATGTTCTCGGCAAAAGAAGCCACCGCTTCCGGCATTCCTCCCACGAAAAAGTAACTTCTTAATGCATTTATATAGCGTTCATGGTTATCCGAGATCAGATCCCAGTCTCCGTTGTCCAGCGTTTCCAAAAGCCCGCTTTCATCCATAGCGGCAAGAAACTCCCGAAACGACATGGGATAAAGCGTCAGCTCATCCACCTTTCCTACCGGAAAAGAAACTCCCTCATGAAGATTGACTCCCAGCATAGAGCCTGCACAAATTACCGGATACTCCGGCAGCTCTTCGCAAAAGATCTTTAATGATTCCAGCGCATCCGGACATTCCTGTATTTCGTCCAGAATGATCAGTGTATTCTCCTTTGTGATCTTTGTTCTGCACGCAATCTGCAGGTTCTCTATGATCCGCCCCGGATCAAAATCCTCCTGAAAAAGCCTCTGCATTCTGGTGTTTCTGAAAAAGGACAGATATGCGGCCTGACCGAATTCTCTTTTTCCGAATTCCTGCATCAGCCAGGTTTTACCAACCTGCCTGGCTCCCCACAGGACAAGAGGTTTTCTTTTTTTCGATACTTTCCAGTTTTTTAATGCCTGCATAAGAAATCGTTCCACCAGACCACCACCTTTCTCTTACAAAATATCGCAAACCGGCGCTCGCGTCAACATTTTTCCGACGAAAAATGCAAGTATTCAGAACATTTTTCCGACGAAAAATGCAAAAGGTCTGCACATTTTTCCGACGAAAAAACGTGCAGACCTGATTTCTTCTAAATCATTTTCGGTCACTTCACCTTCACTGTCTTTGTGATCGTATCTCCGAAATACGTCTGATGGTTGTAATCCATGCAGGCGGTGACGTTAACCGTGTACTTCCCTTTCTTTAAGCCTTTGAGGATGAAGCTGCCGGTTTCCTCCGTTTCGTTCTTAACCGGCTTCCCGGTCTTCTTATTGATGACTTCGACGGTATAAAATACATCGGTCGGATCCTTGCAGGTCATCGTTACCTTGATCTTTCCCTTTTTCGGCGTGAACTTCCCCTTCAGGTCATCCATGGCCGCCAGGATATCGTCGATCCCGAGATTATCTCTCAAGGCGCTAATTTCTTCATCCGTAAGGCCGGTGCTGCGGATGTACTCTTCCGCTTCTGCCTGCAGATCGATATTCGTAAGATCCTCTATTTCAAAGGCTTTCTGCAGGGTCTTCGTAAGATTCGCATCGATGATCTTATCGTATCTTCTGTCGTCAACACCGATCCCGTAGTAATTGTAATAGGATGTCATAAAGTCGCCGGTCACTTCCTCCAAGGAGGCGCCCATGAAGAGCTCTAAAATGGCGGATACGATCCCGGCTCTATTGGTCCCTTCTTTGCAGTGGATCGCATATACACCCTTATTCTCGGCGAAGAAACGTAAGCCCTTGGCGATCTTTTCCTTGAAGTCGTCTGCGGTCACATCCACGCTCAGGTTCAGAGGGATGATCTTTTGTTTGATCGCGTATGTATCCTCAACGCCCTCGTAGGAATGGAGCGTTGTTTCATCATCCGCAAGGTTCATGATCACGGTGACGCCGACCAGCTGTAAGGCCGCGTCCGCATACGCGCTCCTTCCGATCGAAGGATCCAGGGGCGTGGAGGTGCGGTAAAGCACGCCCTCTCTTATTCCTCTGGTGGAAATGGCGCGGAAATTGGCAAATTCATCGGCGCTTAAATCCGGATAATCCTTGAAATCATTCGAGAAAGGCGGAAGGTGGCGGGCGTCATATTCGTCCTTATAGCCGCCGGGTTCTTCCATGGAGATCGTAAAGGCGATCGGCCACTCCACACCCTCTGCCGGCGTCCATGAAACGCTTCCGTCTTCATGTGTTTCCTTTTCGGCGAGATGATACTCCGTTGCGAAATCACCGTTGTTGATCAGGAGGATCAAAAACTCATCCTTTTCTCTGCCCACCAGCACCGGCGCACCCGAATCCACATCGGAATAAGCGGAGCCGAACGGGATAATGAGTTCCTGATCCAGAAACGAAACCTTCACCAGATCGCCGTATTGATAGCCGGCATCCAGAAAATCCTTTTTGGAGACCTGGTCCGGAGGCGGAATGAGCTTCCCATACTTGTCCACATAAAGCGGGTCCAGCGGGATCGAAACCGTGAAACTCTTGACCTCTGTTTCTGCCGCAGCAACCGCATCCGGCGTGTTTTGCTTTGCCTGCACAGGCGTCAAACACCCGAAAACCAATGCAAGGCTTAGTGAAGCTGACAACAGTGCCTTTACGACTCTTTTTTTCATAGATAATTCCTCCTATTCTTCCTCCATAAAATAGATCCGGCTGGCAAAATCCGGGAAGAAACGGACATTGTCATTGTAGCCGGTGGACGCGAAGGCCTGTTTTAAAGCGATGCCGCTGTGCATCAGAAGGTCTCCGCCGACCAGATAATTTTCATTTTCCCCGTCCATCTTTACGAAGTGGGCAAGGATATCCTGCATCAGAGAATCGGTTTTGATATGGACAGGCGCCACGGCGTTTACGAGATCTCCGAAGGCTTTGATATTGTGCTTTAAAGAGCGGTTCGTAAAGCGGTAGGTTTTCTTCGGGTCAAGGCCTTTTGCAAAGAAGCGGTGGGACGCGAAATTCGGGAGCACGAGCTCGTGCATCAAGAGCCCTGCAGCGTGCCTTTTGTCCTCTGAGACCACGCACCATTCATGGAGGTTATTATTCCGCCCGCGGTAAAAGTGCCCGTACTGCATCGTGTGGCGCCATTGTTTATAGAGCGCGATCTGCGCCTTGACGGCTTCCATTTCTTCTTTGCTCATATCGCAGAAGTTGCATTCATAGCCGAGCACGCCAAACGCCGCCACATTAAAGCGGGTCTCAAGCGGCGTGATGCGCAGCGTCTGATGGTTCGGACAGGCCGACACATGGGCGGAAACCGTGCTCATCGGATACCCGTAGCTGTAGTTGGTCATCATCTTCACGCGGCACAAGGCATCCGTATTGTCGCTCGCCCAGATCTGCGGGAAGTAACAGAGCATCCCAAGATCAAACCGGCACCCGCCGGAAGAACATCCCTCAAAAAGAATGTGCGGAAATTTTTCAAATAAAACATCACAGATATGATACAGCCCCAGAACATACCGGTGCAGCGCTTCCCCCTGCTGCTCCGCGCTAAGATACGGCGAATAGGCGTCGGAAACAATGCGGTTCATATCCCACTTGATATAACTCACGCCCTCTTCCGAAAAGACGCGGCTCATGGCTTCGATCACATAATCCTGCACTTTCGGATTCGCAAGATCGAGGATCCTCTGGTTCCGCCCTTCCGCGTGATCCTTTCCCGGCACCGCCATGGCCCAGTCCGGATGCTCACGGTAGAGATCGGAATCCACATTCACCATTTCCGGCTCCACCCAAAGACCGAAGGAAAGGCCGAGGTCATTGACCTTTTTCGCGAGCCCGGAGATCCCGTTCGGCAGCTTCTTTACATTGACTTCCCAGTCGCCGAGGGAACGGTGGTCATCACTCCTCTCGGCAAACCAGCCGTCGTCCATAACGAAGAGTTCACAACCCGCTTTCGCCGCTTCCGAAGCAAGCTTTAAGAGCTTGTGCTCGTTGATATCGAAATAGGCCGCTTCCCAGCTGTTTAAGAGCAGCGGGCGGTCTTTCTTCGCCCACTCCCCGCGGACGATATGGTTCTGTACAAAGGCATGCATGTTCTGGCTCAGCCCGTTAAACCCCTTTGGCGAGAACGAAAGGATCGCTTCCGGCGTCTCGAATTTTTCCCCCTTTTTCAGGATCCAGGAAAACTCCGCCGGATTGATCCCGGTTACAAGCCTCGTCTCATAGAAAGGCGACAGCTCCGCGATCGTCGCATGGTTTCCGCTGTACACTAGGTTCGACCCGTAAACATCGCCAAAGTCTTCCGTTGCGCCCTTTCTGGAGAGCATCGTAAAGGGATTGCAGCGGTTGCTCGAAACCCCGGCATAGATCGAGGCTTCTATTTTTCCCGGAAGCACGTCCCTGTCCACCTTTTCATATACATCGCGGCAATGCGCTCCGTGGAACGACGTGAATACAAAGCCGTCCTCCGGGAAATCCAGCATAGAGCTCATCAGGCGGTTTACGACCAGCTTTTCTTCTTCATGATTGATCAATACTGCCCTTTTTGTGATCACGTCACAGGCCGGGAACACAACATAGTAAAGGATGAGTTCGTTCTTGTAGGAGTTGTCCGTAAGGTGGATCTCCAGCTCCTCCATCTCCTCTTCGCTTCCATAAGCACACGGCATGCCGTTGACCTTCGTTCTTCCCTTCCTCGAATAACAAGAGCGGTAACGGAAGTCACTGGTGCGGCTGCCGTCGGCATGTACGACGCTGATAAAGGGCTCTCTCGTATCGCCTTTTCCATAGGCAGAAATTTCCATCGGTCCCTGCTCATAGGAAAACTCAAGATGCTCCTGATCCGGCGTGATCGTATTGCTCGGCGCAAACGCATGCTTTTCCGCCATGGCTTCTTCCGAAACCGTGAGCCGTTTCCCGTAATAAAGATGTCCCAGCTGTCCTGTCGGAAGCACGTAAAACGCATAGGTCGTGCGCGCGGTGTGCAGTTCAAAACAACCTTTGGATTCTTTGATCATATTCCTACCCCTTCTTCAATTCATCGATCTTGGAAAGGATCATCTTCTCCTTATACAGGAAGAAGATCAGTGCCCCGGCAAGGCAGGTAAAGAACGCGACGATCGCCGTCGTCCGATAGCTCTGCGACGTTCCGGATACGGTAATGGACGTAAAGACCACCATCGCAAGGGCCTGGCCCATCTTGAACGCAAAGGTTCTGGCTGCAAAGAACATGCCGCTTCTGTCCTCTCCTGTTTCGAGGCGGCTCAGTTCCGCCACGTCCGCCACGCAGGCCTGCGGCAGGATCCCGAGGATCGCCATCGGCACGGCCGCGCAGACCGCGACAAGGAAGCCGAAGCCCAGCCCCTTTCCGCAGAAGTACGTGATCAAAAATACGATACAGTACCCGAAAAAGCCGGTGATGATGAGCTTCTTTTTCCCGATCTTTTTGGCCAGAATATTGACCAGCGGATAAAGCGCCACCGAGACCGCCGTCATCGTTGCCGTCAGCACAAAGGTCCAGGTGTCTTCAATTTCCATCAGCTTGGTCTCATAGAATGCAAGCCCTGTCTGGAACAGGGTCAGCGCGAAGAAATAGATCACGTCGCTGTATACAAAGCGGCGGAACTGCTTGTTCTGGAAGGTCTTGATCAGAGACTTGAACGGCTTCGTCTGGCTGGGTTTGCTGTCGATATAATCCCGTTCCTTGATGTAGAACGCGGGGATCAGCATCGCCACGCAGGCGATCGCCGCCATGATCCCGACCGCAAGGCGGATCGAGCCCCTCTGTCCCGCAACGCCTTCGAGCATCCCCGCCAGGTTCGGCAGGAAGAAGGAAATACTCTGGCCCACGATAAAGGTCAGGGAAATGTATGTGGACACATTGATCCGGTGCTGCTGCGTATCGCCGAGCTCCGCGATCAGCGCGTTATACGGCGTGCAGAATATGGTCATGAACAGATAAAAGACCATCAGAAGCACGAAGAGCATGACATCGTTCACGGCAACATTGGCGGTCTGCGGAAGCGCGAACAGGCCGATCGTAACGGCGGCAAAGGGGATGGCGATCGTCCGCATGAAAGGGATGCGCCGGCCGCCCCTGAAGTTGCTGCCGTCGGACCAGCCGGCAATCAGCGGGTCGGTAATCGCATCGAAAATGCGGCCGACCGCCAAAACAAGGCCAAAGAGCGTGAGCTTGAAGAGGATCGGACTCTGCGTGATACCGGACGCGAAAATACCCGTATTGGGATTCTGCGCATTCGGACTGCCGGTATAGTAGTAGACCATCCAGTTAGAAACAACGCCTGAAAGCAGGCTCCAGCCGAACTGCCCGACGGCAAAAATCCAGAGAAGTTTGTTGGTAATTTGTTTTTTCACACTTGCGGCCCCCGTTTGTCTTGTGTTGTTTTGAAGATACAAATATCATA
>JAEEGH010021217.1_pt1 | contig 13433 bp, 9 predicted proteins | sample 9134181 | NCBI WGS metagenome assembly JAEEGH01 (sample SAMN16246544, study PRJNA631951) | gut metagenome | biome: gut microbiome; feature: rumen; material: DP-attached | host: Bos | place: Iran: Karaj | collected 2018-10
ACTACATCAATGAACTGAAAGCTTCGAAGGGCTCCAAAAGAGAGTGATTCCTCATCCGATAAATATAAATCGGCTCAGCGGATGATCCCCCGTTGAGCCGATTTTAGTTGCTAAAACAAGAAAATTATGCGTTTATGCGAAAAATATACCGAAAAAGTTTGGTAATTCCGAAAAAAAGTTCTATATTTGCACAATACTAACAATTTAATAGATAAACTTATGCATAATTCTGTAAAATTTTTCGTCAGGTCATGTGTGTACACATGCATCTTTTTCGTGGGCGTATCATGTAAGGATTCCGATGATTTTCTGTCTCCAGATAATAAAGCGCCAGTAACTGAGGCTAATCGCTTCGATTTCTCGACGACGCAAGAGGTTGATTTGAGGGTCGATTATTCCGACTTCAACGCCAAGATTCCCGTGTTCTTCAGCGTTTACAATGTTAATCCTTTTGTAAATGAAAATACCATTGGCGAGTACATCAATCCGAACATTAAGCCGATATTTGCCGGCTACACGGAGCCGAATGGCAAGTATGACCAGACAGTCACCCTGCCTGCCTACGCCAAGGTGTTGCATGTGGTGACGGGTAATTTCCTGGTAGGACTGCGCCGCAATCTCGTGGAGGTGAGCAACGGTCAGGCCAATCTCGTGGTGGAAAACCCATTGGCAAAGGCTGACACCAGAGCAATGACCCGTGCTGCCGGTCCTGGTACTTCTACCAACGACCTGTCGGTGATGCCACATCTTTATAAAAAGGGTGATGGTACACAGGTCTATAAGCCTTGGGTGACGCCGTTAGGCACGTGGAATTCGGCCAGCGGTCGTCCTGACTATCTGCTTGACACGACCGACCCGGTTAATATCAGCAAGGGTCTGGTGTTCTCGGAAGATGAAATCAACGGTATGTTCGGAACAGCCTGTGATGCCCTGAACTCTGGAACAGACCTAAAGGAGACATATCGCGCCGCTGCCGACTTGAGAATGGTCAAGGATGCTGAAATCAGCATTACTGCCCTCGGTAGCAGCACGTGCTGGAACAGCTCGCTGGGCTATTACTTTTATAACGAAAATAACCCACCGCAGAGCAAGATGGACTTGAACATCATCATGCTTTTCCCCAACACGCAGGATGGTCTGTGGCCACGCGGCAGCTATCCTAACAATAAGTACAACGGCAATATTGGCGCACTTCGCGGCGATGTGATTCAGTTGATGTACTATCCCAACATTGCCAATGGCGACTTCTCTGGAGCAACTCCCGTGTTCCCCAAAGGCACCAAGATTGGCTTCATCTTGAAGACTAACTCTTGGGGACAGCGTGGCGCCGACTATGCTGTTAATGGCAATAGCTATGCTTCTAAGAAAAATATTTGGGCGGCTTCTACAGAAGGTATGTCGTCGGCTTTCGACAGCGGTGTAAAAAATCCTAACCCTAACGGTGAAGCCCGCTCTGCCAAATTCTCTTACACAGCTCCCAATGGCAAGCAGCATGTGGTGGTATCGTTCGAGGATGCCTGCGACGACAAGGACTACGACGATTTGATGTTTGCCCTCAATCCCGCCGATGTATTCGACTTTAGTGATGTGGCAAAGATTGAGAGCAACAGGACTACCGTGGAAGGTGTCTATGGTTTCGAGGACAAGTGGCCCGAGGCAGGTGACTATGACATGAATGACCTCATGATTGACTGTAAGCACGAGCTGGAGTGGTACACCCATCCTGACGGCTCGAAGAAGCTGAACAAGGAGCGTTTCTATCTGACCACCTATCACAATTACATCACATTGAAGAATGGCCTGGCTGTTGACCTCCAAGGTTCCAATATTTCCACCATTTATATCAACAAATTGCTTCCGGGCCAGACCAAGTTTGCGTCTGAAGACTATAAAATGGTGAAAAGTAAGGAGTATTATTGTTTGCCTGAGATTGGCTGGTCAAGTAGTGAGTCGAGAATGTGGTATCTGACCGATGATATTACAAGAAATGAAAATAAGGCAACCGGCGAAGGCGTAACATGGGTATTTGAAGTGACTTACTCAAAGGCACTGACCAAGGGCGGAACTACCATCAGGCCGTTCCTCTGGCGCAAGTTGGATAATGGCAAACAGCTGGAGGTACATCTTCCTTGGGTAGACCCCACAAGCAAGGCTGACGCAAGTCTGTTCGGAACAAAAGCCGACAAATCAGACCCAAGTGTAAAGAAATCGAATGGCCAAAAGATGTACTATGTAGGCGAGGGTAAATTCCCCTTTGCATTCTATTTGGAGGGCGTTTCGATTGATGCTTTCAAGAGCACCACACTGCAGCTTGAGAACGAGAGCAAGCGCATTGACACTTTCTTCCCGGAATTCCTCGAGTGGTCAATCAGTGAGGGCAAGAAAAATTCTAATTGGTATCTGAAATTTGCTACAGGTGGTACAGAGTAATTGTACCATGTTTCTGCGAAGTATTCGCTTTTGAAATCAACGCAAGAGGGATGTGGTTCATTCGTGCTACTCCCTCTTGGTTTTTATACACATAGATTTTTCGCAAAAAGGGTGACACGCTGACACAACCCCGATGTACAAAGGGCGTGCAACGTTTTTAAGGGTGACACAGGGTGACACAAGGGTGACACATTTTGGAACCAGGAATAAAGAGTTAAGAAGTGCTCTCACTGGTTTATCCCTACCTAAAGTCACCTGATGGCGTAGGGCTGTTCTGGCTTTCCCTATGGTAACGCTTCAAATTCTCTCGAGAATTGAACGGTTTACCCTACCCAAACTCAAGCTTACCCTACGGTAAACCCCTGAATTCTCTCGAGAATTTGAAGGCTACTTGGCATCTCTTCCATCCTTTCCCCTATACATTGAGTCACTTTAGTTAGGGGTAACCCAGAAAGAACACCTCCTAATTCTAAATTCTAAATTCTTAACTCGACAACGTGTCACCCTTGTGTCACCCTGTGTCACCCTTTAAAACGTTGCACGCCCTTTGTACATCGGGGTTGTGTCAGCGTGTCACCCTTTGAATGAAAATTCTTAGTATGAAAAGTTCAGCGTTGACAGGACGGTGGACTTGTCAATACTTGGTTTTAGTTTTGAAGGTATAAATTTTGTTAAATCCGTGATTGGGGCGATGGTTTTTGGTATCCGATATGGCGTTTTTTACAATTATTTTGTAACTTTGTAGCCAAATGTACAGGTTATGAGTTGGCTGAAAGTGTTGTTTTGACGGCAATCACGGAATTTCGGCAGGTACGTAAAACCTTCTGACAACCAATAACTAACTGAAATACAATCTATTAGCTTGAGCAGGAGGAAATGCACAAGCTAAGGTAATCTATAAATTGCAGCAGAAAAGTGGCTTCCGACGACAACACCCGCTGGTTTGTTATGACGCACCTTGAAATGAAGCGCTTTCAAGAGTGGCTCAAAGCAGAGAACGCACAGCGTCTTTGCGAGGGCCGGAGTATCATCGAGCCTTTCTATCCTCATGATTTCCTCAATGCTGACGTATCGGCTGATTTTGCCAATTTTGTGTTCCTGAAAGCTACCGAGGCCGATGTTGATGGGCTTGTGAACGACAAGCGTAACACCCAATCGCGGATTCGCCTGATGTACTATTTAGATACTGATGGTTCGCATGCCACCGTTCCCGGCAAGATGATGCAGGACTTCCTGCAGGCTTGCATCAAATATCGCGGACAATTTGAAATCACTCCCCCCATTGGCAGTATCGAGGCGATGGACAAGGTGATGATTAAGAGTGGGCCTTTTGCAGGATACGAGGCTTCGGTGGTGAGGGTGCAGCTTTCCCGTGGAGCCATTCATCTGGAGTTGGCTGTTCAGTTCGTGTCAGGGGTGATGAACATCAGGATGTGCGATGTGGACAAGAATAAAGTGACCATTCTGAATCGTGACTCGGCCGATGCCGTCCGTTCCGACTTTATCGAATACACGCAGAACCACCTGCTGACCATTCTTGGTCATCGTGTCAAGCGGGTAAGTGATGAAACAGTCAACCGCCGTGATGCCGAGATGCTCACCCGCCTCTACCGCTATCGTTTCCATCAGGTGAAAAACGAGTCTGCCCGTCATCATTTCATGGCGCTGATGCTCATTTGTGCCCATCTGTGTCACTACAAGGCCGAGGAGACGGTACTGCGGGGAGATGTGCTTGACATCCTGTCGGAGATGAACAAGAAGAGCGAGTCGAAAGCTGCTACCGACACGCGCACTTATTTATGGATTGCACTCTACATTTCCACATACGACCCAGCCTATCGGGACGCCATCAAGCAATATGTACGCGATTATCAGCCGAAGTCGACCAAGCTGCGCCGCTTTGTCTCCCTCATCCGTACAGGGCGAAAAGTATGACTCTGAACTATAGGCTAAGTGAAAAGAGATTATCTTATGAAGATATTACCCATGAGAAAGTTACTGAAAGTGTTAACGCTTCTTGCCTGTCTGTTTTGCTGTACAGACTTGAAGGCTGTATCTGATGATGAACTCCTGCGGCTCGAGGCAGATATGCTGAACTACATCGGCACCAACGAAAGAGACACGTTCTTCGCCATTTCCGAACAGTTGAAGAAAGCCAGTGAGGAAGCTGACAATGAGCGGCTGTTCTATAAGGCATGGAGTAAGCAGGCCGTCTTTGAGGCCACCCACCAGAACTATGCGAAGGCCGAAGAGATAGCCAAGGAACTGACGGAATATGCCCAGAAGAAGGGCAGCTCCTACGGTAGCTATTTTGCCACGCATACCGAGGCTACCATTCTGATGCAGAAGAATGAGTATGCAGCTGCCGAGAAGGCATATCTGAAGGCATTGAATATCCGTCATCAGCACTTCCCCAAGGAGAGTGCGGCCGAGGACCTGCGTGAACTCATGAAACTGGCCTATTTGCAGGGTGACCGAGAGGGAGCCAGGAAATATGCCAACCAGCTGCTGGCCGAACCGAATGTAGCCCCCCACCACAAAGGACGCACGCTGTACCGTCTCAGCATCATGGCATTTGAAGATAACAATGTAGAGGAGTACAACCACATATATGACGAAATGAAGCGGCTGATGCAGACCGACGGCATCAGGTCGCTGAACCTGTTCACCGAGGTGAACTACAACATCATAAATGGGGACTACAAGCAGGCGCTGCGCCTTGCCGACTGGCTGTCTCCGGATACATGTGCCGAGCGCAAGGCCGTCATTTACCATCGTATGGGTGACAACGAGAAGGCATACGAATACATGGCATTGTATAAGCATTTGTTCGACTCCATCACAGCTGTTTCCCACAGCAACACCGTGTCGAACCTGTATCTTCGAATGAACAACGACCGGCTGCGGTTGGAGCGTGAGGTGCTGAAGCATCAGAACACCCAGCTGCACACCCGCCTCTACATCATCGGAGGTGTCGTCTTCATCCTCATATTGCTGTTCCTCATCTTTAAGGGACGCAGGATAATCAAAGGCCTCAAGCATGACAATATGATGCTGCATTACGGAAAGGAGGATGCCGAGAGAGCCATTGAGGACTTGAACGAGCTGTCGTTCTACGAGAGCAAGTCAGCATTGCCGCTCACAACGCCCTTGAAACCCAACGAACTGGGAAACCGTCTGGCCGCTGCCGCTCAGGAGTATTATCACAAGGGCGTCACCTCGGTGTTCCAGACAGAACTGCCCGACGACTTGGAGATAATAACCAATGCCGATGCCTTGAAGAAGCTGCTGACACACCTGCTGAACTATTCGTCGCGCTTCACCCACAAAGGCACCATCAAACTGAGTTGTACTGACTCGGGAGAGAACGTGCGCTTCAGCATCACCGATACCAGCGCAGGCCTTGGCCAAAAGTCCAAGGACCATTATGTCGGCATGTTTGCCGAGCACAACAATTCCATCCGCTACGTCGGTATGAACTTCAACATCTGCCAGTCCATCACCCGTTTGTTGCGTGGCCGCATCTGGCACGACGCAGACTACACCAGCGGCACCCGCTTCTGTGTGGAAATTCCTAAAGAACCTTGATGGTAATGATGAAATCTTTTAGAATCTTTATCGTAATCGTCTTGGCATGCTGGCTGGGCAGCTGTTCAACTCCTAAGAACGTCGCCTATTTCCAGAATGCAGAAGACATACGTGGCATGGCGTTGCAGAATGAACAACCCCTACGGTTGCGACCCAAAGACAAGATTAACATTGTGGTCAATACTTCCGACCCCATGCTGGTCAGCCAGTTCAACCTGACAGCTGCCACTAATACCATGCGTTCTTTAGGTGCCACGGAGAGTCCGCTGCTAACAATGGGTAATGCTGGTGGAAGCAGTACAGCTCAGATTTTGGCCTATACGGTGGATGAGCAGGGCGACATTAACTTTCCTGTGCTGGGAAAAGTGGCTGTAGCTGGCAAAACCCGTCAGGAAGTGGCAGCTTATCTATATAGCCGACTTGTAGACCGTGAATTGATCAAAGACCCTATTGTCACGGTAGAATACGTGAATTTGGGTATCAATGTCTTGGGCGAGGTAAACCGCCCTGGACGCATAGACATACAGAAAGATTATTTCACCATTCTCGATGCCATTACGTTTGCCGGCGACCTGACCATTAATGGTCAGCGAGAGAATGTGATGGTGATGCGTGAGGTGGATGGTGAGGATCAGACTTTTATCATCAATTTGTGCGACCGCCAGGATATGCTTAGTTCACCAGCTTACTACTTGCAGCAGAATGACGTGGTTTACGTATCGCCCAACCCCAAGCGCAGACGTGAAGCTAATTCGACGGGTAATACATTTAGTCAACCGTCCTTGTGGATTTCGTTAGCTTCGCTGCTGACTACTTTGGGGGCACTGTTACTCAAATAACAGCTACGTATGAATAATAACGCAGACAGTTTTGTTACTATTGCCGACTTGTGGCGTATATGTTTCACACGATGGCGGTGGTTTGCTGCCTCTGTGTTGCTGTGTCTTATCGTTGCTGTGAGATACCTCATAATAACTCCTTTCTTATATACACGCTCAGCTTCCATCATACTTAGAGAAGAAAATTTAGGTGACAATGCAGCCGATAATAATGGAAACAAATTCAATGAGATAGGTTTTGTAAAGCAGAAGACCAATGTTAACGATGTTGTTCGACAACTTACTTCACTCGAGATATTATTGGAAGTAGTAAACCGCTTGAACTCGACTTTGAATGATGAGGACAAATTTGATTTAGCTATTGATATGCAGTCGCGTCTTTCGGCTGAGGTGGAAGAAAAAGGCTCTTATATTGTTGATATGACCTATCGTGATTACTCTACGAAAGAGGCCGCTCAAACGCTTGAACTCATTATTCAGGTTTATAATGACAAATGGCTTGAAGAAAAGCAGAAAGTAATACATAACACGTCACTTTTTATTGATACGCGACTAAGCTTATTGGAAGGTGAACTGAACATTGTTGACGATAGCATCTCGACTTTTAAAAGCCGCTTCGGCATTACCGATCTTCAGCATGTTAGCGATGTTTATCTACAGCAGCAGAGTAGGGCAGATGCCGAGATATTGAGGTTAACGAATGAGAAGGCTATGGCAGAGTATATACGTAGTCTGCTGGAAGATAAAACACATCAAAATCAACTTCTTCTTGTCAATTCTGGTATCAATAATAGTCTAATAGAATCGCAGATAACGCTTTATAATAGTTTGCTGTTGCAAATGCAAAGCCACCTTGAGTATACCACGGGACAGAATCCGCTAATAGTTAACTTAGAGAAGGAATTGACCAGTTTGCATAAGAATATCTATGCGAATGTTTGCAATCATATACGCACGATAGATATTCAGCTAAAGTCGCTTAATGACTATCATGGAAAGACAACTTCCAAAATCACTTCTAACCCTGCACAGGCAAAGCATCTTTTATCTATTGAGCGCGAACAGAAGGTAAAGGAAAGTCTCTATATGTTCCTTTTGCAAAAGAAGGAAGAGAATGAGATCAGTCTTACTTATAAGACGGCTCCTTCACAAATTATTGATCCCCCCAATGGCACAGGTAAGCCTACCTCCCCTAATCGGATAATGGTTCTCCTCGGATCTGTCTTATTTGGAATATTAATGCCTTTGACATTTTTCTTCCTTCGTGCTTCATTTGATGACAGCGTGCGTGACCGTTACGACGTTGAGCGTAATAGTAACATTCCTTTCCTTGGTGAAGTGCCGTATTATGGTCGTGAGCATAGTTTGGAAAGTCTGTTGATGCAGTTTGGCTTAGGTCGGAAGGCAAAAACGAGTGGTATAGTTGTTGCTCCAGATATGCTTAACGCTTCAAATGAGGCGTTCCGAGTCCTGCGTAACAATATGGATTCCATTGTAGCTAATAAGGGTGTTGATAAAGGATGCAGGGTATATCTCCTCAAATCGACGGAGATAGAGGTAGGTAAAACTTTTGTAGGCATGAACTTGGCGTTGATAAAGGCTATAGGTGGTAGCCGTGTTCTTTTCGTTGATGGCGACTTGCGCCAGGCATCTGCATCGCGACTGTGGCGAACTCCTTTATTAGGCTTGTCTGATTATCTCTGTGGCGAAGAAAACGACTACAGCAAGTTGCTGTGGCATCCAGAGGGTTATCCTACAATGGATGTGTTGCCTGCTGGTGCTTTGCCGACCAATCCAACAGAGTTGTTGCAAAGTCCATTACTTGATGATCTTTTTAACACTTTGAGATATCATTACGACATTATTTTCATCGACAGCCCTACTGCGGGAATATTGGCTGATGCCGATATTATGGAACGTATAATTGATTGTACGTTGATTGTTATCCGTGCAGGCCGTTTTAACCGCCATAGACTGAACGAACTCAGCCCTATTCAGGTTATAAACGGTACAAGTAAGCCACAATACATCATACTTAATGGCGTAAACGTCAACGTACGTTACGGTTTTGCCTACTCGCACAAGTACGAGAGGAGTGAAGAAGATAAGAACACGACGACAATAAGCAAAAAGACCATCTTATTGAATAAGATTATATTTAAGAAGAAACAACATCAGTCATAATAAGATATGTTTACAGTCCATCCATCCTGCTACATCGATGATAATGTCACTATTGGTGACGGAACTAAAATCTGGCATTTTTGCCACGTCCAAAGTGGTGCAGTCATCGGCAAGAACTGCTCGTTTGGGCAGAATGTCAATATCGGTAACAATGTGAAAATCGGCAATGGTGTTCGCATCCAGAACAACGTCTCAGTATATGAGGGTGTAGAGCTTGAAGACAATGTGTTCTGTGGTCCGTCGTGTGTTTTTACCAATGTGCTGGTGCCTCGTGCCCATTTCCCAGTACATGGCAAATATAACAAGACACTGGTAAAGGAAGGTGCATCGTTAGGTGCTAACTGCACCATCGTCTGCGGACATACCGTAGGCCGGGGTGCCATGATAGCCGCTGGTGCCGTGGTTACTAAAGACGTTCCCGACTTCGCCCTCATGGCCGGTGTTCCTGCCCGTCAGATTGGCACGGTCAATGAGAAAGGGGAAATTATTGAAAAGGTAAAAAAGTAAAACGATATGCAATTCAGAGATTTAGCCAAGCAATACCAAGTACTAAAGAGTGATATTGACAATGCCATACTGAGTGTAGCTTCAGGGGCTCATTACATCATGGGGTCTCAAGTAAAGGAGTTAGAACAACAGTTAGCCGACTACACTGGCGTAAAACATTGTCTGACCTGCGCCAACGGAACCGATGCCCTCACCTTAGCCCTGAAAGCCTGGGGTATTGGCGAAGGCGATGCCGTGTTTGTTCCCGACTTCACCTTTTTTGCTTCGGCAGAGGTGGTGGCTTTGGAAGGTGCAACACCCATTTTTGTCGATGTGGATGTTAATACATACAATATAAATGTGGAAAGCTTAGAAACTGCTGTCCAACAAACAATAGCTGGCGGGCAGTTGAAACCTAAAGTTATCGTAGCGGTAGATTTGTTCGGCCTACCTGCCAATTATCCGTTGGTCAGGGCTATTGCTGACAAATATAACCTGTTGATATTAGAGGATGGTGCACAAGGTTTCGGTGGTAGTATAAATGGCAAGAAAGCCTGCTCCTTCGGTGACATCAGCACAACGTCGTTCTTCCCAGCCAAGCCGTTAGGCTGCTATGGCGATGGTGGTGCCGTGTTCACCGACAACGACGAGTGGGCTGCTCTTGTTAATTCCTATCGTGTTCATGGTAAGGGCACAGACAAATATGATAATGTACGCATCGGCATGAACTCACGCCTTGACACCATGCAAGCAGCTATCCTGCAAGTAAAACTTCGTGCCTTTGACAATGAAGTGGAACGCGTGAATGAAGTTGCTCGGCATTATACCCAGTTGCTGAAAGATTATGTGAAGACTCCAGTAGTGCCTGAGGGCTTCGGTTCCAGCTGGGCTCAGTACACCATCCAACTACCTTCTGAGTCCAAACGTAACGAGTTGCAGGCAGCATTAAAGGAAGCTGGCATTCCGTCGATGGTTTATTATCCCAAACCAATGCACAGTCAGACAGCATTTAATAATGCACAATGCGCAACGCACAATGCGCAATTAGGGTGTGATCAATACGTGGCCAACCAGTTGAGTAATACCGTACTGTCTTTGCCTATGCATCCTTATTTAGAGTCATCCGATATAGAGCGAATCAGTTCTGTCCTTATTGCATCGCTTTAAGGTTTGTCGCTTTCATGAAGGTTTGTATTAAGGAAAAGTTAAATCATATTCCTCATCTTAATGATTTCCTTGATGAAAGGAATCTTGAGATGGAAGTAGGTGACCAAATGGAATGCGTTGCCTTTACAAACCGTCAGGAATTTGAGGCAATAGAGAGGAAGTATCCTATTCTAATTAGAGATGTTATCGTCATTTTGGTATATATATGGCATGAGATGCTTCCCAAGATGGATTTGACCCGCAAGTTCTATTTCTTCTTGACGGGTGAGCGTCATCGCACATATAGCTATACTGAGATTCTGGGCAGAATCTGCAGGGCAGGCTTCAAAATCGTTCATGAAGAGAATCAAAACGGGGCGCTGCACGTCATTGCCGAGAAACGGTCAGAACCGTTGGAGCATAATGACACTTGTGAGTCGCCGATATTGAAAATGAAGCGGGTGGGGAAGGATGGCAGATGGATAGAAGTCTACAAGTTCCGAACCATGCACAGCTATTCCCAGTATCTGCAGGATTATGTGTATGAGAAGAACAAGTTAGACCAAAGTGGTAAGCTGGCCAATGACTTCCGTGTGAATGTCTGGGGGCGTATTCTCCGCCCCATCTGGATGGATGAATTGCCCATGTTGTGGAACGTGGTACAGGGTGATATGAAATGGGTGGGTGTACGTCCGCTGACCGAGCATTTCTTCTCATTATATACCCCTGAGATGCAAAGACTTCGTACCAAAGTACGACCTGGCATGTTGCCGCCTTTCTATTATGAAAGGCATACACCCAAGGGGTTGGATGAAATTCAGGCCTCAGAGCGTCGGTATATTGAATCTTATTTGGTCCATCCGTTCGTCACCGACTGGAGGTACTTTTGGGGGACGGTCTATAACATTCTCATCAAAATGAAACGAAGCAAATAAAGAAGGTTAATAAATGCTGTATAGACTACACAATAACATTTTCATTGTAGGTTTGTTGACATTAGTTTTTCTTATCTTAATGTCATCAGGCAGGGCGTACAGTGCAATTACCGTTTTTTTGCTTTTTGCCTTCATAACACAGGTGGCTTTACTAATATGGTATTCACAAGGAGAAACGAATTCTTATTCGGAAAAAGAATTGTTTATAGCGGTTTTATTGTATAGTTTTTTTTTAGGGGGTATTATTATTAGCATGTCTTATTTCTTCTACGGGGGAGAGAAATTTCTGTTTGAGGATCCCGATGCTGTATTTTACTATAGAGAAGGTATAAGAACGCAGGACTTAGGATTTGTTGAGAACACAAAACGTATTGTCACTAAATTTGGCTTTGATGACTGGGGGGCGTTACTTTTTAGTAATATTATGTTGTCCATCATCCCTTCCTTTTTTTTTATGAATATTTTCTATTTGCTTATTGGAGCAATTACAACAGTATTGTTATTTCGCATTGGAAAATATTTTATGCCAGAATCCTATTCATTTATGGCAGCATTAGCATACTCGACATCTTCTTATATGATGATGTTCCATTGTACATTTCTTAAGGAGTCATTGTTTGTGTTTTTGGTGGTTTGTGTTATTTATTTTTTTAACAAGTCTATCGCAGATGGAGACCACAAAGCATTATTGGCAGTGTTTTTTTTCATTATACTTATTTTATTTTACCGTCCCCCGTTGATTGCTTTCCTTTTAGTGGCTTTAGGGACATATTATGCCATTACTCAGCGAGGTAAAGCTGTATCTGTTTTTCTTTATGGTATTATTGTTGTGGTTTTGGTAGTTTCAATGGCTTTCATGCAGAGTCAGATGGATCACTATACAGAGGGTGGCGACACTGATGAGCTTCTCGCAGAAAATGGTTCTCAAAATTATTCTGGTGGCTTTAATTATCTCGTGGGTTGGTTTGTATCCTTTTTCGGTCCGTTTCCTACACTTTTCCCTCTTGCTTCATTAGGTCCCAGGAATATGAATTTCTACGGAGCTGGGCTTGTGTACAAGTTATTCATGGCTTTTCCTTTATGGATAGGTGTCTTTTATGCAGTAAAACGATTTAACTTGAATATAATACCACTCTTAGTATTTACATTGGTAGAAATGGCAGCGACAGGATTTATCATGGCAAGTTTTGAACTGCGTAAGGTATTGCTACATGTTCCTTTCACATATATTATAGCATATTATGGAATATATCAATTAGAGAAGAGTAAAGTTGGTGAGTTCAACAAACGCCTGTTGGAATTCGTTGGTTATGCATTAACTATAGGCATACTTTTTTTATGGAATGTAATCAGGGTAAAAGGGTAATATATGATAGTCAGTGTAGTTATACCAGTATATAATGTCCGAACCTTTTTGGAACGCTGTATTCTGTCTGTATTGCGCCAAACATATAAGGATTTAGAGATTATTATAGTTAATGACGGCAGTTCTGACGGTAGTGGTGAATTGGCAGACCAGCTTGCAATGCAGGATACACGCATCCGCGTCATCCATCAGGATAATCATGGTTTGTCTGTAGCGAGGAATGTAGGTTTGCAAGCCGCCACAGGGGAGTATGTAGTCTTCCTAGACTCAGATGATGAGTGGTTGCTACAGAATGGTATAGAGATGATGTTACGGGAGAGTACACCGGGAAACGATTTGATTGTGTTTAAAAGGGTGGACTTTTGGAAACAGGGACGTCGGGATGACTCGGCAGATTATGATTTAGATGCTATAGCGCAATTGCAGGATGGAGCAGCAGTAGGCTCTGATCTTGTCAGG
>JAEEGH010021219.1_pt1 | contig 13432 bp, 6 predicted proteins | sample 9134181 | NCBI WGS metagenome assembly JAEEGH01 (sample SAMN16246544, study PRJNA631951) | gut metagenome | biome: gut microbiome; feature: rumen; material: DP-attached | host: Bos | place: Iran: Karaj | collected 2018-10
GGATACAAGCTCCAGAACGGCACGCTCACGCAGAACGACGTCAACGACGTTCTGGCAAAATATCCGGACAATCCCCTTCTGCTGAATTATGTCGCGAAATTCTATGACGCCAACGGTGAATTCGAAAAGGCCATCCAGATCGCGAAAAACAATCTGGACAAGCTTCATGAAGACCAGAAAAAGCAGGTCGCAGAAGGCAACAAGCCAAAGGATCTGACTCCGTTCGCCGTCAATTTGCTCGCCTCCCTTGAATTGAATTACGCCAAACTGAGCGAAGAGGCCGGACAACTCCTGCAAAACGGCAAGACGGCTGAAGCCAAAGCGGTGCGCGAAAAAGCCAAAAAGCAATTGGAAGAAACCAGACAAGCCGCCAAGAACATGCTCTCGGAGCAGGACTCCCTCGCCGCCAACATTCTCTATGTCGATTTCTGTTTCCGCAATCGTCTCCGTGACGACCTCAAGGAATACGCCGCCGACATTAAAACGGATGATTCAGATGACAGCAAGGCCCTCAAGTACTTCGCTCGTGCGCAAGAAGCCATCATGCCCGATCCGGAGGATGAAACCACCCCCGCGGAACCCAGCCAGAAAAAGCTGACGGAAGAAGAACAGAAGAAGCAGGCGGAAGCCGAAATGAAAAAGCGGGATGCCGAATTCGCCAAAAACAAACAGGATGTCGCCAAGCATCTGGACAACATCGTCACGGCGCATCCCGCCATCCTGTACAAGGTCGCCCTCCTCTACGCGGCATTCCAGCATTATGAAAAGGCCAACGCCACCTACCAGAAAATCATCGACATAAACCAGAAGCCCACGGACATTATCTTGTTGAACATGTCGGAAAACTACTCCGCCCTCAACCAAAAAGACAAAGCCCTTGAATATGCCCAGAAAGCCATGGACCTTTCACCGAACAACAACCTGTGCAAAGAAGTTTACGCCATCCGCCTCTTCGAAAACGGCACCGAAAACGAATTGGCTCAGGCTTACAACACTCTGGACGCCATCGTCATGGAGAAAAAGGCAACGGAACGCGGGTATAATGCATGGTATATCCTGCAACAGGATAAGCTCGCCAAATTGATCGAAACAAAGGATTGGGCGAAAATCAGGGCAGAGGCCAACCACCTGCTCAGCATCTTCCCGCAAGACGCACGCGGCCTCGAAGCCATCAAGCAAGCGGACAGCCTTATGAACGAAGAGCTGGAAAAAGACAAGGCAAACGAGACACAGAAAGAGGAAAAATAAGAGCGAGTTGACAAAGAGGCGGCCCGATCATATGACAACTTCAAACAGTCCATCCAGCAGCGAAAGACATTCCCTGATGTCCATGTTGCGCCAAAAAGACAAATTGTCCATTTGCCTTCCGTGCATCTGTATCTGCTTGGTATCCTTTGTATATGCCCTCGTCCAAGCCATCCGGACATGCAACGGGCAATGGGACAGTATGATCGCCTCCCTGGCACTTGCCATCGCCATCGTTTATTTCGGGCTTCTCCGTTTCGTGAACGGAGCCGACAACTCAACGGTAGCGTCCCAAAAGGAACGCGTCGTAGCCTGGATACTCCTGCTGTTCGCGATAAGCATTCCTCCTCTTTTCGCCACCTCGCCGACGGAACTGCCCCATAATATCGCCATCACCTTGTTCGCCATCACATGCATGCTGTTTTTCCATGGATGGCGGCCCACCTTGTGGATGTCCCCCGCATTGATCATCTTCTGCCTGTTCATCCCCATGCGTGAACAGTTCATTCTGATGATCTCCTATCCGCTCCGCCTCATCTCGACCGCCTTGTCCGTATGTGTGCTCAAGTTGCTCCAAGTCAACATCGAATATCATCTGACCACCATCACCATGCCAGGTGCGGCGCAAATCGTCATCACAGACGCCTGCAGCGGCATTGAGCAACTTGAGGCGATGCTGCTGATCGGCTACCTCATCATCCACATGCAGCCCAAGCCCTTCATCTGGAGCCTCTGCCATTATCTCTTCCTGCTGCCGATCATCATCGTGTCCAATTCCGTCCGGATTGTCGTGACGATTCTTCTCTACAAAGCCGTCGGGCCAGTGATTCTCGAAAATACATGGCATACAACGCTCGGGTACTGTCTGGTGTTCGCCTGTTCGATTCTCATCTGGTATGCCGGTTTGCTTTTTCCAACCACAACCTCCGAGTCCTCAAATTCGGACAATGCATAGCCATCTTCACCGCCAACAGTGAATCCAAATTATGAATAAAAGTATGAAAAACGCCATGTTGGGTCTCGGCATGCTGATCGCGTGCCTTCCCTACGCATGCAAGCTCCCCTACATCACCACCGCATGGAGGCAATCTCCGCTCGATTCGAACGACTGGATATTCCTCCTGATGGGATTCGTCACACTGGGCATCGCATCAATTGGCATCCGCCGAAAAGAAGTCCATCAAGATTGGACAGGCCTGTTGCCCATCGTTGTGTTCGCCATACTGTATTTTCTTGGAATCAAGAAAGACATCCATGCCGTCTCCATCATGGCGGGCGTTTTGATCGCCGCCTCCGCGACCTGCCTGCTTTGGGGATGGGAGTGCTTCGTCATTCTTCTGCCGGCATTTGTCGTCTTCGTCCTCTCCGTCACCAGCACAAGCTACTGGATTACATATCTGCTGGCGCCAGTCGGAATTAACAGCCTGCCGGTCAAAATCTTCCTCACGCTCGTGGCCATCACGATCGCCATCATTCAACTTCGCCTCCATTTCATTCCGAAAAAACAAAGCGCGATCTTCCTGTGCGCTCTCTTTTTCGCGATCTTTTTCGTAGCCGTCCAAAAAGAGGCCCATATCAAATCGGCCTCCTTCATTCCTGACTTCACAGCCGGCATGTTCAAAAACGCCAAAGGCTATGCCATGACGCCTACGCAAGGCGATCTCCAATTTTTCGCAGGCTCCAAAAAACTGGAAAAATACTCGTTCGGAACCGAAGATTCAGCCATTGGCGTTCTGGCCATCGAGCTTGGCACAAACGTCCATCAAATCCATCCGCCATCCCATTGTCTTCGGACTCAAGGCGTTACCATCTTAAGCGAAAAGCTTCAAACGATTGAATTCCGTTTCGCGCAAATCACGATTACGGAGATCACCTATTCAAGCGGCAATAAATTGATGCTCTGCTGGTATTGGTATTCTTCCCCCAAATTCACCACGCCAAGCTTCATATCATTCAGAAGACATTGGAATCCGAACCACGAATGGCATAGCTATCAAATCACCACGCCGATCTACAACGACGATATTGGCAAGTCACGGGAAAGACTCAGAACATTCCTCGACGATGTCAAAGAAGAAAACAATGCCAAGACAGCGAAATAAATGAAACAATCACCGTCTTTCTGACATTTCATCAATTATTCCCCACACAAAAAACACGGGGCTGTTGCAAAACCTTTACAAGGCATGCAACGGCCCCGTTCTTCTTTGCTGAAATCACAAGACGCCATTTTTCCGTCATCCGTGTTTGACATTATACCTATATTTATATAGATTACTCTCATACATTTCATTCTTCCCCCACGAACTGATCATACAACACCATGCCAACACGCAAACCTGTTCTCGCTCTTCTTCTCTTCTGCGCCATACGCCTTAGCGCTTTTGATGGATTCGATGTCTCAACGGCAAACTGCCGACTTCTCGTCCAGCCTGTCGCCGACATCGTCCAGCCGGACAAGCCGTCGCCTGTCACCGTCACGGTCTTCAACAAAACGGACAAGCCCGCAAAGGCTGCCGTCACCGTCCACAAGCTTGTGGACGACTGGAAAGTCGTGGGAACTGCCGTCCAGAGGGCCGAACTGCCGCCGAATTCGCAAAAAGACATGACGTTCGAAATCATCTCCGGCCCGTTCGTCTTCGACGCCCGCTATCCCGTCCACGCCCAGGCCGTCTTTACAGCGGAAGGCGTTCAGGCAGAGACACTTGACGCCGTCCGAATCTTCTTGGTCAAGCAAGGCAAGCTCGCCGTCAATCTCCCAAAACAGCCGGACATTCCCGCCATCGCCGTCAATGACGGCTCCTCCATCTGCCTGGCGGACCACGTCGATGACGCCTCCATCGAATGGCAGTATTTTGGCCAACCCGTCCAATACCGCGCCATCGGCTGGAGAGGCCATATCGCCGAAAGCGGCGCCAACGTCAATTCAGACTATCAGACACAACCAGACGCCAACGGTAAAAGCACGACTTATCACGGCATTTTCATGCATCCACCATGGCGGCCCGCCAACGGTACAACCGCCGCTACCTTCCGTCTTAAATTACCGAAATCCAATGATATCCGTTTTCTTTTCTCCCGTTCGCAACGGACAGAGCGTTCAGACGAACCGAAAAGCGACGGCGTCACCTACCGCGTCCAAGCCGCCGAAGTCGGCCAGCCGCTGAAAACTCTATATGATCGTCATGAAAACATCCGCATCTGGAAAGACGAAGACATCAACTTGACCGCCTTCGCGGGCAAATCCATCGACCTCCGCCTTGAAGTCCATCCCGGCCCGAACAACAATACAACCTGCGATTCCGCCTATTGGGGCCGCGTCTTCATCCAAACAGGAAAACAGCAGCCTGTCATCGACTATCCTCCAAAAGACAATTTGCCTTCATTGGATACCAATCTTGTGGAAAACACAAAAAATCCGCCTCCTTCTTTCGGCATTCTGGACACATGGCTGTCGTATCTCTATAACGGCATGTGTGACTTCCATCACGGCTTCGAAATCTCGTTGGACAACTCGCCGTTGTTCAGGCCCGGCAGTGCCTTCCGACTGAAAGACTACAAACATGAAACAAACCTGCCGACCATTAAATATATATATGTATTGGAAAGCGCGGAGAAAACCGCCACGCTAACGATCACGCGGACCATCCCGCAAACTCAAGATGAAGGATATCAAGTCCATTTCCAAGCGGAAAACACCATCATCACGGAAGTCAAGCTCGGTCCATGGCGCGAAAATCCGAAGCGAATCTACTTCGGCCACGGCTATGTCGTGGAAAATCCGGGCAATCGTAAACTGATTTTCAACGGCCACACCGTCGCCACCTCCCACGTAGCATATGAATTTCCCAACCGCATTGCCGTTCTCCAAGCCATTGATTATCCGCCTAACCATTTGGAAATCAATCCAGACCGCCATACAGCATCACTCGTTTCGCGGGGCAACTGCACGTTCACCTTCGTCACCGCTAAAAACGCCTTTGAAGCCGCTTTCAAATACAGGCAGTTGTACGAAAAACGCAAACCAGCTGGTGCTTACAAAAATCTCGCAGGGCGTTTCGTCTTCGATATCTGGCATGGTACAAGAGGTGCCTCCGTCCTCATCACAGGTCTCACGCAGGCAGCACGTTACGGCATGACGGACTCCATGCTAACCATCCATGACTGGCAGCATTGGGGCTACGATTACCGCCTGCCTGAAATCTGGCCGCCGCGTCCATCGTGGGGCACCGTCGAACAGACGAAAGCCATAGAAGCCATCTGCAAACAGCACAACATTCCATGGGGCTTCCATGACAACTACATCGATATCTATCCGGATACCAATGACTTCTCATACAATCTCGTCTATTTCCGCAACCAGACAGGAGACTACGACGTCCCCTTCCCTGTCTTCCATAAATACAATCCACAGCCCAACCGCGCATGGTACACGAGAAGCCGTGACGCGCAATCCTACAAGTTCCGTCCAGACAAGATCTTACCGTTTGTCAAACGCAACTACGAACGGATTTTGCAGGATGTTCATCCCACTGCGTCGTTCGTCGACGTCCTCTCTTCCGTCAAGCCGACAGACTGGTATGATTCCAACGGCAACTACCATTCGATGGCTGAAACGCGCCAATATTGGGGCGAAGCCTTCGCGACCATTCGTAACATGCTCGGCGGCAACGCTCCCACCACATCCGAAGGCGGTCATGACCAGTTGATCGGATGGCTGGACGGCGCAGACTGCCAATGGCTGACGCTCTCTGACGAGCCGAACTCCTTCTACACACGCATGCCCTGCACAGATTGGGCCCGAGTCCCGTGGTTCGACGCCGTCAACCATGACAAATTCGCCCTCCTCGGCGCAGGCTATTCCAACCGCTATCAAGGCTCCCGCCCACGATTGACGCACGGCATTGGATCAGACGACTATCTCGCATCCGAACTACTTGCCGCCCATAATCTTATGGGTGATTCCAATCCCTTCAACTACGACAATGTCCGCAAATATTGGCTCGCGCAAGATTTCATCCGCAAAACCGCCACGTGTAACATGACCGCCCATGAATTCGTCGATGGCGACATCCACCATCAGCATGTCCAATGGGACAACGGCGCGAATGTCTGGATCAACCGTTCCGAAAAGCCGTGGAAACTCGCGGACGGACGCATCCTGCCCGCCTACGGGTTCCATATCACGTATCCAAACGGCGAACTGACGCTCGAAACCGTCAATAGCATCGTCCGCGAATACAGCCGCTGTCCATCCCATGAGTTCTTCGACGCCCGCAACACGCGGCAGCGCATCTCCCCATGCGTTTTGGATATTCGCCCCTATATTTCTGATTTCCAATATCTTGGCGGCAACAAAATCAAATACGTCCTCTCTTGGGAGGCCAATGAAGTCGCCCCATACAATCTCCGCTCGTACGTCCATTTCATGACGCCGGAAAGCCATGCCTCCATCGCCTTCCAAGACGATCATGACACGCCAGTGCCCACCACGCAATTCAACGGCATCATCAAAGATGAACGCATCGTCGAAATTCCAGAAGACCGCCTCAAATTCGATTCCTTCCAATGGACATGCGGCCTCTTCACGTTCGAACTCGGCCGCATGCTGCTCAAAGGCTTCACATGCCACGATTCATCCGTCGATCTCGGCATGCTTCATCTCAAACGCGACAAAGACGGCCATATTACGGACGCATCATTTGCAAAAGCCACAAAAGGCACGTATTTTGATAAGGAAATCAATGCTAATCCCGCTGGCACGCTCGTCGATTTCGGCCATCTGCAAACCAGTGGAGCCTTCCGTCTCGTCAAGAAAGACGATGCTTTGCAGATCACACCCGTCCCGCAGCAGAATCCATTCAAAATCGTCATCGATTTGACGCATTATCTGCCGAACGTAGCAAAAGCCGTCGTCACGGCGGAGCCGTTTGAAGACGGCGGCAAGCCAGTCTTCACCGCCGAACAGGGCGGCAAGACGCTCACTCTCACCATCACGCCGAAGACTGTTTTCTCCCTTGAAATCAAATAATTACGAGGTATCTCCATGAAGAAAATCTCCATTGTGCTCTGCCTTATCAGCCTAGCCCTTCATGCATGGAATGGCTTCGAAGTCGCCAATAAACAGGCCCGCCTCTTCATCCATGAAATCGAAGACGTGAAAACGCCTGACAAGCCGACGGCCATTCGCATCACCCTCGAAAACAAGACAGAACAACCGTTGCAGGCCACCGTCAGAATCCACAAATTCGTCGATGATTGGAAGGCGGAAGGTCCTGCCGAACAGGCGGTGACCGTCGCCGCCAATTCATCCCACGATGTTGATTTCCAAATCGTTTCAGGTCCATTTGTCTTCGATGCTCTCTATCCTGTCCATGCACAGGCTGTCTTCACGGCTACAGGAGCAAAACAGACGCTTGACGCTGTCCGAATTTTCGGCGTCAAACGGACGAAAAGCGAAGAAATTCTAGCCATAATGCCCGAACTGCCTACTATCACGCTTCAAAATAATGCAGCCCTCTCGCTAGCTGATTGCGCAAAGCAAGCCTGTTATTCGTGGACACTTCTTGACAGCGATGTCATCCACTTCAAGCCTGTCGGCTGGAATGACACAGAGCCGCAGAACCATGGTTCCATGCGTTTTGAAAAACAGACGCGCAAACGGGAGGACGGCGCAAGCGAAACGAAAAAATGCATTTCCATGCATCCGCCGTATGTTCCAAAAGGCGGTTCCAGTTTCGCCAACTTCAAAATCGCCCTGCCCGCCTCAAAATCCATCAAACTCTCCTTCGCACACTCACAGCGCGATTCGTTTGGTAAGGAAACACAAAGCGACGGTATGACCTTCCGCGTTTGGGTAGATGACAAGTTAGTCTATGAAAAAAACGCCAACGTCCGCACATGGATGGACGGTGAAACCGACCTCACGCCATTCGCAGGCAAGACCATTCTTCTCCGCCTTGAAACCAATCCAGGCCCAGCCAACGACACGCAGGTTGACTATGGTTATTTCGGCAATCCAACCATCACGGCGGGAACGATTTCCGCCATTGACAACGCTATCGCCCTAACGGACGCGCAACTGCAGAACATCGCTCCGTCGGATAACGCGTTGGATGTCATCGAAGGTCAAAAAGGTCTAATCGATGGATGGATACTCCTTAAATACCATAATAAATTAGCGGCCTTCCACGGCTTCAACGTCGAACTCGACGGTATCCCCCTTCGCTCCGCTGGCTCCGCCTTCCAATTCATCAACAAAACGATGCTCGCCAACCAGCCCGCAGGAACAACCGTCGCACGCCATCATTTCAAATCCGCCGAAAAGGAGGCTGATTTAGACATGATTTGCCGCACGCTCGGCAACGGCGTCTTCCAAATCCGCTTCGAAGCGAAAAACGCCGCCATCACGCATCTCGCCCTTGGACCATGGCATAATCCCGTCAAACAAGTCATTTACGGCCACGGCTACGTTCTCCGCGATCCGCAGCCGTTTGTCATGGGTTTCGGCGGCCACAACGTCGCCGCCTCCCATTTTGGACTGGATTTCATGGATGGTTACGGCGTTCTGGCGGCTGTCGATACACCGCCCGTACGGCTTGACGTCAATCTCGCCGAACACAACGCCACCTTCCACATGAAGGAAAATAGCACGCTCACGTTCGCCATTGCCCCCACCGCTTTCGAAGCCGCCTTCAAATACCAAAAACATGCGGACAAACATCCAGCCGGAGCCTTCAGCAATCTTTCAGGCCGCTTCGTCTTCGACATCTGGGGCGGCACCGCCACAACCATCGGCAACAGGATGATGGACACCGTCCGCTACGGCCTCGTCGATTCCATGCTGACAATCCACGGCTGGCAGCGTTGGGGCTATGACTACCGCCTTCCAGACGTATGGCCGCCCAATAAATCCTTCGGCACAGTGGACAATCTTCTCCGCATCCAGACCATCTGCGGCGAAAACAACATCCCATGGGGCCTCCACGACAATTACATCGATTTCTATCCAGATGCCGATGACTATTCCTACAAGCATATCTACTTCAACGCCAACGGGAAACCTACTCTTGCCTGGATCAATCGCGGCCGCAACGCGCAATCCTACAAATTCCGTCCAGACCACATTTTGCCGTTCGTCCAGCGGAATTTCAAGCAGATGACGCAGGAAATCCAACCGACGGCTTGTTTCATCGATGTCTTCACATCATCGCGTTGCGTTGATTACTATGATTCCGACGGCAACTACCACCCGCAGACCGAATCCCGAAAATGCTGGGGAGAAGCCTTCGCCTGGATTCGTAATTACTTGGGTGGCAATGCTCCGACCACCTCAGAAGCAGGCCATGACCAACTCACAGGCTATCTCGACGGCGCGGACTGCCAATGGATGACGCTCTCACCGACAGGCGGAAAGCATTTGGTCAGGCTTCCCTGCGCGGATTGGGAGCGCGTCCCATGGGCGGACGCCGTCAACCATGACAAGTTCGCCCTCATCGGCGTTGGCTATTCCGTCCGTTATGAAGGTGGTCGTCCACCACATCTCCACGGCATCAATTCCGACGACTACATCTCCATGGAACTGCTTTCCTCCCACAATCTTATGACGGACGCCAGTAGCTGGGGCTACAATGCCGTCCGCAAATACTGGCTTGCGCAAGATTTCATCCGCTATAACGCCGCCGCCAACATGACCGCCCATGAATTCATCGGCGGCGACATCCACCGTCAGCACGTCACATGGGAGAACGGCTCGGAAATTTGGGTCAACCGCAGTGCGGAAGAATGGGAGGTCAACGGCCACAGACTCCCGCAGTACGGCTATTACGTCAGATATCCCGAAGGCGAGATTTGCCTCGAAAAAGCCTCCGTATATCGCGAATACTCACGCGGCAAAAGCGGCGAATTCTACAACGCCCGAAATACCAACGCCACCGTCGGCGGCAATAAGGTCAACGCCCGCCCGTCCATTTCCGAATTCAAATATCTTGGCGGCAACAAGTTCCAATACAAGCTCCATTGGGACGCCAAACAGCCTGCCGAAGACGACTTCCGTACCTATGTCCATTTCATGTCCGACAACGCCAATCCCACCATCATTTTCCAAGACGATCATTTTTCCACCATTCCAACCTCCAATTGGAACGGCGTCATAGAAGAAGAACGCACATTGGAAATTCCAGCCACAGTCAAAGGCACATATGTCTGGGTTTGTGGACTTTACAAGTCCGAACGTGGGCGTATGATTCTAAATGGCCCCACCTATCCCGGCAGTTCCATCAATCTCGGCAAACTCGCCATCACACGCAATGCGGAAGGCGTCGTGCAGGACATCGCCTTCACGCCGCAACCCTATGACGAAAAGGAAAACGCCCTAATCAACGTCAACGCAGACGGCACCATGGTCGATTTCGGCTCCGTCAAAACAAACGGCGTCTTTCGCCTCGTCAAAAAGGACAATGCGTTGCAAATAACGCCTGTCCCGCAGCAGAAATCATTAAAAATCGTCATGGATTTGGCCCACTATCTGCCAAACGTGGCAAAAGCCGTCGTCACAGCGGAGCCGCTTGAAGACGGCGGCAAGCCCGTCTTAACCGCCGAACAGAATGGTACCATAATTACCTTAAATATTTCCCCTACAACCATTTTCTCTATCTCTATCCAATAAATTCAGAATATCCAGTAAATCCAGAAAAAAGGAGTCTCTCATGCATTTCTTCGATGCAAACTGCGGCCCGTACGGCCTCTCAGAAAACAATGTTCCAACCATTTTCCCGACCGTCAAAGAGATTTTGGCGGACATGGACGCGGCAGGCGTCGAAAAGACGACGCTTTGGCACATCTCCCAGAAGGAAATGGGCTGGGCTCTCGGCAACAAGCTCATTGTCAAAGACTTGAATGAAAATCCAGAAGCAAAGAAACGCATCTCGCCGTCATGGTGCGTCGTACCGACCGTCACTGGCGAACAAGGCAGCGCGGAACAAGTCGTGGAAGAGATGCTCGCCGCCAACGCGGGAACCGTCCGCATCTTCCCAGAAGACCATCGTTGGGAGCTCTATCCCGCCGCCATCGGCGACCTCTTTACCCTCTTCACGGAAAACCACATTCCCGTCTATCTCTCCGTCAAAGCCATGGGATGGGACAAGATCTACCGCACGATGTACATGTTCCCCGACCTCTATGTCATCATCAGCGACTGCGGCCTGTGGGGCCCAGACCGCCGCATCCGCCCGCTGCTCGTCAACTACAAGCATACCTATTTTGAAACGTCCGAATACTGGGCGGCCGGCAGCATCGCCGACACCGTCCACGCCATCGGTCCAGACCGCCTCCTCTACGGCTCCGGAGCCCCGCACTATACCCGCGGCTCCATGATGCTCGCCATCCAGCATGCCGACATCTCCGACGAAGCCAAAGAGCTCATCGCCCACGGCAATCTTGAACGCCTCCTGCAGCATTAACTATTTAAGCGGCTACACCGAAAGGAGATACATACCATGTCATTCATCCGCCAAAACTCCAAACTCGTTGACGAATTCTGGGAAAAAGGCATCGTCGAATCCTGCCCCATCTACGACATGCACGGCCACATGGGCGAACACTACGCCATCTATTTCGCCGCGCCGAACGCAGATGAAATGGTCACGCTCATGCGCCGCGCCAACGTCGCGAAACTCTGCTTCTCCCATCATTTCTCCCTCTGGGCGACGCCGCATGTCGGCCAGGCCCCCGCTCTTGAAGCGGCCAGAAAATATCCGGACATCCTCCGCTTCTACTGCTCCATCAATCCGCACTATCCTGAGCAGATCAAGAATGATCTTGCGAAAGTCGGCGAATGGATCCCCTATTGCGTCGGCCTGAAGTTCCTGCCGGACTACCATCAGATACCTGTCTCCGATCCCGCCTACAAACCTGCATTGGAATTCGCCGAAGCCCTCCATCTGCCGATTCTCATCCACACATGGAACGGCTCCCCCTACGACGGCCCCGCCGTCCTCCGCGACGTCGTGCCCCACTACCCGCACGTCACGTTCATGTGCGCGCATTGCTTCAACGGCAACTGGACGGCCGCCGGCGAACTCGCGAAGGACTATCCGAATGTCTTTATCGAACTGACCTCCGTCCCCGGCACCCGTGGCGCCATCGAGAAGATGGTCTCCATCTGCGGCTCCGAAAAGATCCTCTACGGCACGGACATGCCGTGGTTTGACGAACATCAGGGCATCGGCGGCGTGCTCGCCGCCGACATCTCCGACGACGACATCCACAACATCCTCCACCGTAACGCGGAGAAGATTCTCGCGCCGTTCCTGTAACGACGGCGTCCCCGCCGTTGGGTGTGCCGCTTGCGTCCCGCCTGCGGCCGGGGAGGTGCCGCTTGCGTCCCGCCTGCGGCCGGGGAGGTGCCGCTTGCATCCCGCCTGCGGCCATGCCTTCTCCTCAACAAAAAAAACTTAATTTTTTCTTAAACATCCTCTTGATTTTGGCGTTTATTATTGTAAAGTCATTATAAAATTAAACAAAAATTAGGTTTATCCGTTTTGTTCCCCCAAATCACAAAGGAATCCGACACATGAAAAAGAAGAACTTCACGCTGATTGAACTCCTCGTCGTCATCGCCATCATCGCGATTCTGGCCGCCATGCTGCTGCCCGCACTTGCGAAGGCCCGCGCCAAGGCTCAAGCCATCTCCTGCCTCTCCAACTTCAAACAGGTTATCCTCGCCAACGCCATCTACGGCAATGACAACACACATTACTGGGTCGGCTACTGGGAAACAGACAACTCATCTTCATCCAGCGGCCAGCGCAAATCCAACTATGTGCTGATCGTCAATGAAGGCGGTCTGGACAAGAAGACCTACTTCTGCCCGTCCCATGAAAACAGCAACTACAACTCCTCCTACTCCATCGGTATCATCCGCGCCGACATGCAGTATCAACTCTCCTGCTTTGCGCTCCGTCAGAGCGTCCTCGGCAACTTCGTCATGCGTGACGTCTGGTACGACTCCTGCTATTATCGTACCCAAGCCTGCAAGGCTCCGTCCGAAGCCCCCTTTGCCGGCGACTCCATCGGCCTCACGGACAGCCAAGGTCGTTCTGTCTGGACGTTCGATACTGGCCCCGCCGAAGCCAACCACTCCTGTGGCTCCGCCCACCACAGCAGCCGCATGAACGTCGGCTTCATG
>JAEEGH010021220.1_pt1 | contig 13432 bp, 10 predicted proteins | sample 9134181 | NCBI WGS metagenome assembly JAEEGH01 (sample SAMN16246544, study PRJNA631951) | gut metagenome | biome: gut microbiome; feature: rumen; material: DP-attached | host: Bos | place: Iran: Karaj | collected 2018-10
CGGGCAAGTTGTCGTAGAGCAGGTCGACGTAGGAGCGGATGTCGTTGAGAGCTTCGTCGAGGTCGGAGCCCCATTCGAACTCGAGCGATACTACCGAGATATTGTCCTTAGAGGTGGAGGTGATGTTCTTCAGGCCGTCGACGCTGTTGAGCGAGTTCTCAACCAGCTTGGTGATGTTGGTCTCGATTTCGCTGGCGTTGGCGCCGGCGTAGGTGGTCATCACGGTGACGTATGGCGGGTCCATCTCGGGCATCTGGTCGATGGGCAGCCGCGAGAGGGAGAAGAGGCCCAGCACAATGACGGCCACGAAGATGAGGCCTGTGGTGATGGGCTTGTTGATTGCAGTTTTGTATATGGCCATTATTCTACGATTTCAAGGGTTGCACCATCAACTAATCTTGCTTGTCCGGTGACGACGAGGCGGTCGCCGGCTTTGAGGGCGTCGGCCTCGACGGGGATAATCTCAATGCGGTCGTCGAAGCGCTGGCCGAGGGTGACGGCGACGCGGCGGGCGGTGTTGCCGTCGGCGACGAAGACGTAGCGGTCGTTAGAGCCGGTGAGTTTCAGCACACTCTGGTAGGGAACAACGATAGCGTCGACCTCACCCACGGCAAGACGGGTGCGGACATACATACCGGGACGTATCTTCTCGGCGTTGTTGGGGATGTTGAGTTTGGACTGGAAGGTGTGGCTCTGCGGGTCTATGGTGGGGTAGACAATCTCGATGGTGGCAGGGAAGGTCTCGCCGGGGTAAATGTCGCTCTCGATGTCGACCTTCATGCCCTGCTTGACGAGGGGGAAGTAGGTCTCGGGAATGTTGATGATGGCCTTTAGGCGGCTGATTTGGGTCAGCGTGAGGATGGGCTGGCCGGCATACATCTCGCCGTCTTCGTAGTATTTAGCGCTGATGACGCCGGCGAACTGGGCCTTGACAAAGGTGTTCTGCTCGAGGAAACGCTCGTTTTCCACAAGCTGGTCGTAGCCGGCCTTGGTCTGGTCGTAGACCTGCTGGCTGATGGAGCCGCTCTGCTTCAGGGCGCTGACGCGCTCGAACTCGGTCTTGGTGGAGGCAAGGTTGATGCGGGTGGTGTTGAGCTGCGTCTGGTCCATGCGGACGAGCATGGAGCCTTTCTGCACGCGGCTGCCTACCTCGACGTAGATGTGCTCGATGTGGCCTGTGAGGCTGGGCGAGATGTTCATGGTCTCGTAGCCTTCGAGGGTTGCCGAGAGTTCGAGGCTCTTGGCAATGCGCTCGCTCTGGAGTGTGAGGACTTTCACCTTCTCGGCTTCTTTCTTGGTGGTGGTGGCTCCCTTACCGGCGCCGCCGTTATTGCCGCACGCTGCGAGGGCGGCGGTGGCAAGAATGATTGCTGCTAAACGGATTGTTCTATTCATTGTTGTGTTGTTTTATTCGATGTTGAGGAGGTTTTCGAGTGCTATCTGCGCGCTGACGACGTTCATCACGGCCTGGATGTAGTTGCTCTGGGCAGAGATGATGTCAGTCGAAGCGTTGGTTACCTCGAGGCTGCTGGCGCGGCCGTAGTTGTATTTCTCGGTGACGTTGTTGAACACGCGTTGTGTCACGTCGAGGTTACGGTTCTGGATGTCGTAGTTCTCGAGTGCTGAAGCGAGGTCGTAGCAGAGCTGGTTGTACTGCACGCGCAGACCGTCTTCGGCCTGGCGGCGGCTGTTGACGGCCTCCTGCAAGTCTATCTTGGCGCTCTTGATGCTGGAGACGCGTGTGCCTACGGTGAGCAGCGGGACGCTGATGGAGGCGCCCACCATGTTCGGCGGCGTCATGTTGAAGCCTTCGTCCTTGCCGAAGTAGGTCTTGTTGCTGTACTGGTAGTAGGCCGAGAGGGTGGGGGTGAAGTCCATCCAGGCCATGGTGACGTTGCGCTTGGCCAGTTCCTCGTTCTGTTCGAGGAGCTTGTAGTTGTAGTTGCGGGTGATGTCGAAACCATGACCGAGGAGCTGTGTGGCGTTGTCGACGCTGAGGATGTTGTCGATGGGTGTGGTGAGCTCGAGGGTGACGTTGACATCAGCGCCTAGTTGCAGCAGCATGGAGTTGCGCAGTGCCTGCAGCGAGCGTTTGGTGCTGTTGATGCTGCTCTTCAGCGAGGCCACCTGCACCTGTAGCTTGTCGGCATCCACCTGCTCGGCGGCGCCCACGTTGACGGCTGCCTGACTGGTGGCGGCAAGGCTTTCGAGGTTGGCAAGCGAGGAGTCGAGGAGGCCGATGGTCTGTTCCATCACCAGAATGCTGACATACACGTTCTTGACATTGGCGCGGGTGGTCTGCTCGGTCTGCTGGCGGCTGATGTCGGTCATCTCCATGGCGATGTTCTGCAGCATGGTTCCCACAATCTGGGCGCCGGTGACGGCCACAGAGGCGGTGATGCTGAAGGTGCCGCTAGGGTTCATGGCGATTCCGCCGGCGTCCTCATCGGTGGTCTCACTGCTTGATGGGAAGGAGATGGGCAGTGTCATGGTGCCGATGGTGATGGAGTCGGGCATCATGGATGCCATGCTTCCGCGGGAGCCAATGTTCATAGTGTAGCCGCACATGTTCTGGTAGTCGAAGCCTGCCTTCACCTGCGGCAGCATGGTGCTCAGGGTCTTCCAGCGGTTGAGTTCCGCCTTCTTCACCTCAAGGTCGGCATTCTGCATGGCGGCATTGTGCTCGACGGCATACTGCTGTGCTTCCTCGAGCGAGAGACGCAGCGCAGGCCGTTCCTGTGCCGTTGCCACCAAGCCGAAGGCAAGCAAAGCCATAGTCAATGTTATCTTTTTCAGTGTCATTGTATGTTTGTTGTTTCTGATTTCTTTATTCTTTGTTTTTACCTCACCTCGCCCAGTTCTTCCATCACCTGGCGAAAGCGGGGCACCGACTCCTCGTAGCGTTTGATGGTGTCGGTCGACATCAGTCCGCGGAGGTAGGTGAAGCAAATCTCGTTGAGGCGATGGAGGTAGGCCTGCTGGTCGTCGACGTCGGAGAGGCGGCGTTGCTGGATGAGGTCGCAGAGGAAGTCGACGGCCACGTCGATGTCGGCGTCGTGGCGCAGGTAGTTGTGCTGCTGCACGTATTCCATGCCGTGGTGCATCATGGTGCGCAGGGTCTCGGTATGGAGGCGGAAGAAGCGGTCGTGGATATCGGGGTAGTAGCGCTCCGCTTCGTCGAGCAGACGGCGGTAGCGGTGGTTGCTGTCGGCACCTACGCGAAGCATATACATGGCCACCAGCAGAGGCTCGTCCACCTTGCTGTGGGCCTGGCGGTGCATCTCGTTGAGGCGGTCGTGGACCTGCATGAGGCATTCGGCCAGGAGTTCCTCCTTGTTGGCGAAGGTCTCGTAGAGGGTGCGTTTCGATATGTGGAGAGCCTGGGCGATATCGTCCATCGTCACCCCACGGCAGCCGCGCGAATTGAACATCTGCAGGGCTGTCTCTACAATTTTTTCCTTTATCTCTTCAGTGGCCACTTCTTTTCAACCATTTGATTTACAGTAAACAATACACAATAATTAATATATTGCTTTGCTTCAAAGGCGGTGCAAAGATACAGAAAACTCCGAAAACTATTTAAGTTTTCGGAGTTTTCTGGTGTTAAATATACTTAATGGATGCCGATTGTCACTTTTTCCGTTCGGGGACGGGCTGGAGGGTGGCGAGCTGCACCTTCATGCGGACGCCCTGAGCGGCTTCGACAACGGCGTAGGCACCGTCGCGGCTCACAAACTTCACATGGATGCCGCCGGCAGTCATCAGTTCGTCGCCAGCCTTCAGCGAGTCGCGGTAGGCCTGCTCTTTCTTGGCCTTGTCGCTCTGCGGCTTGATGAGGAAGAAATAGAACACGGCAATCATTGCCACCACCATGATGGCGGTCTTCCATCCGTTGGGAATGTCAAGCATTATCATCGTTTAATTGTTTATTATATTTTCGTGCGTATATCCTTCCTAAAACGGCACCTATATGCTTTTATTGTCTCGAGATGAAAAAATCTTTTCAAAAATTAGCTTTTTGGCTGATTCCCATGGCTCCTGTTCACGTCCGCCCCACATCCCCTCCCCATCCCCTCCGCAGTCCGTCCCTGTTTGATAGGAGGGGGATAGGAGCGGGTCGGGAGGGGGACCGGAGGGGAACCGGAGAAATGGCTGAAAACAAGCAAATTATGAATTTGTTTATAAAGTATTGAATTTCACTGCATTATGGTTTTGGTGGAAAGAATACAATAATTTTGGTCGGTTGGCGTTAAAAAAAGGGTATGGACAATTATGGCAAATACGAGGAATTGCGACAGCGGTATCCGCGTTTTGTGTACGAGGGCTACCATTATGGTGCCGAGGCGGAGGGTTTGCGGCTGCGATTCGATTTCAGGATGGGCGACGTAGAGTTTCATCCCACGGCGCTAATCGAGGCCAGGCCGTTCCTCGACTTCAATCGTGCTGATATTGATTGGATTGTGTTCAATATCGGCATGGTGGAGCTGGTGAGCTACTGGAAGTGCGCCTGTCCACCGACGGTGGAGGTGCGCTGCGGCAGTCTCACGGCGGAGCAGGTTGCCTTCTGGAAGAAGCTCTACTGGAATGGTTTAGGCGAGTTTTTCTATACGAATGGCATTTCCACGAACTCATCCGAGTTCATGGAAGTGTGTGGTGGGGAATGTGCAATGGGTAGCACACGCGGCCCACAGCTGTCCACTACCAGCACACAATACCTCGTGCCCATTGGCGGCGGCAAGGACAGCGTGGTGACGCTGGAGCTGCTGCGCAGGGCAGGGAAGGAGATACGTCCGCTGATAATGAACCCGCGGGGCGCGACGGTAGAGTGCGCTGCCAAGGCAGGCTTCCCGATGGAGGAGGTTCTGGTGATTCGCCGCACGATTGACAAGACATTGCTGGATTTGAACGCCCAAGGCTACCTCAACGGCCACACGCCCTTCAGCGCCATGCTGGCCTTCTACACCATGCTGGCCTCGGCGCTGAGCGGAGTGCCCAATGTGGCGCTAAGCAACGAGAATTCCGCCAACGAGAGCACGGTGTTGGGAACGAGTGTTAACCACCAGTATAGCAAGAGTCTTGAATTTGAAGATGACTTTCGGTACTATTGCCCGGGGTTCAATTATTTCAGTTTCTTGAGGCCGCTGAGCGAGCTGCAGATTGCCATGCTGTTCAGCCGCTTCACGCAGTACCACGATGTGTTCCGCTCGTGCAACGTTGGCAGCAAGCAGGACATCTGGTGCGGTCACTGTGCCAAGTGCCTCTTCGCCTATATCATTCTCTCGCCGTTCATCGAGCCGGCAAGGCTCAACCAGATATTCGGCAAGTCAATGCTTGACGATATGTCGCTTGAGCACGAATACCGCCAGCTCCTCGGCGAAGCCGAGACCAAGCCTTTCGAGTGTGTGGGCACCGTCAGCGAGGTGCGTCAGGCGCTGGGAATGACGATTAAACGTTGGTATCCGGGCGAGCGTCCTGCCCTCCTTAATGACTTTAATGACTTTAACGACCTTAAGGACCTTAATGTCCTTCTGCCGATGGGTAATCTCACCCTCGACGAACGCCAAATACTCCAAGCCGCATGTACAGAGAAGATCAACTGAAATCCCTTCTCGAGGGCCGCAAGATACTGATTGCCGGCTATGGCCGCGAGGGCAAGAGCGCCGAGCGGCTCATCCAGCGTCTCGTGCCCGAGGCCGACTACTTTATTGCTGACGGCAACGAGCAGATTGCCACTGAGGCTGCCAAGGGCTATGATTTGATAATCAAAAGCCCAGGCGTGCCTATGCGCGTGATGGGCGGCGTGGAGTGCTCGTCGCTGACGGATTTGTATTTGCAAGTCTACGGCGACATGACCATCGGCGTCACCGGCACCAAGGGCAAGTCGACCACCGCCAGCCTGATACACCATCTGCTGCCGGGCTCAATCCTGGCGGGCAATATCGGCATCCCGCTGTTTGACATCCTCGACGAACTGAAGGAGGACAGCATTGTGGTGGCGGAACTCTCGTGCCACCAGCTGGAGAACATACACCGCGGACCGCATGTCGCCGTGCTGCTCAACCTCTTTCAGGAGCACCTTGACCACTATGAGAACTATATGGGCTACAAGATGGCCAAGATGCAGATTGCGTTGAAGCAGCAGGCGGGCGACCACTTCTTCTACTGCACCGACAACGGCGAGCTCAACGACCTTGTCTGTAGGGACGTGACAAGGCTCGTCTCACAATTGCATTCATATTCTTTCACAGACATTACGCCCGAGGAACAAGAACTTCTCGACGTCTGTCCGCTGGAGGGTGAGCACAACCGCAGCAATGCTTTAGTGGCTTGCCGTGTGGCGGCTCTTGTGAAAAGTCAGCCTATTTCAGCTTTCGGCTCTCAGCTTTCAACTTTCACGGGCTTGAGGCATAGGATGGAGAAGGTGGGATGCTACAAGGGTATCACATGGTATGACGACAGCATCAGCACCATCCCCGCCGCCGCCATCGCCGCAGTGAAGGCACTGGAACGGGTGGATACGCTGATTCTCGGCGGCTTCGACCGTGGTATCGACTATCAGCCGCTGGTCGACTTCCTCACGGAGCATCCCATAGAGAATATCGTTTTCGTCGGCGCCGCAGGAAGAAGAATTCATTCATCACTCATCATTCATCATTCATCACTCATCGAAGACGATTACACGAAGATTGTCCCCTGGTGCGCCGAGGTGACGCCGCAGGGTGGGGTGGTGCTGCTGTCGCCGGCGGCGGCGAGCTATGACGCCTTCAAGAACTTCGAGGTGCGCGGCGATTTCTTCCGCGAACAGATAATGAAACTATGACAGACTATAAAGAGATTCGGCATCAGCTCCACGAGCATCCGCAGACGGCCGGCGAGGAGCAGTTTGCCCACGATATGATTGTCCGCCACCTGCAAGGACTGCATCCTTCAAAGGTCTATACAAATGTCGGCGGTTATGGCGTTATCGCCATGTGGAGCACTGACTCGCAGGCACCGACTATAGCATTCCGGGCCGACACCGACGCGTTGCCCATCGGTCACCGTTGCGGCCACGACGGCCACACCACCATTATGTTGCGCTTGGCGGAGCTGGTGGACGGCGAATTCATCATTCAGCATTTATCATTCAACATTCTTTTGCTTTGGCAGCCTGCCGAGGAGACCGGCACCGGCTCGCGGGCGGTGCTCGATACAGGTATCCTGCAACAGTACAATATCAAGGCTATCTATGGGTTGCACAACCTTCCGGGCTATCCGCTGGGCACGGTGGTGCTTTGCCCGAAGACGTTTGCCGCTGCTTCGACGGGGGTGGTCTACCGTCTCGACGGTCGCGAGACGCACGCCTCTACGCCCGAACTGGGCATCAATCCGGGGCTGGCTGTGGGTGAGATAATCAGAAGGTTTGATGGGTTTAACGTGCAAGGTGGGGACTTTAGGCAGTCGACGCTGATTTGTGTGAGGGTGGGGCAGCCTGCCTTCGGCACCTCGGCGGGTCACGGCGAGGTGATGTTCACCTTGCGAGCGTTCACCAATGCGAAGATGGAGCGCCTGTTGGCCGACGCCAATCGTGCTGTCGACGAGATTGCCGCCTGCCACGGTCTTACTGTAACACGCTCACTCGTGGAGCCATTCCGCGCCACGGAAAATGACGGTGATTGCGTGGAGGCCATAAAAAAAGCGGCAGAGAATGTGCCGCTTTGCGTTTGTTATCAGACGAAACCCAATCGCTGGAGCGAGGACTTCGCAGAATATCTAATGGAGTTCAAGGGAGCTATGTTCGGCATTGGCAGTGGCGAGAAACACGCCGAACTGCATCATCCCGACTACGACTTCCCCGACGAGCTTATTGAGCCCGCCGCCCAGCTGTTCTTCAGACTTTGCCAGTCTTCTTCTCCAGCTTGATGTAGTTGGGGAAGGGAACTTGGGTGCCGGCGACGTTGATGCTGGGCTTGACACGGAGGCCCACCTTCGACGAGATACCCTCGTTGGAGAAGCTGCTGGCGAAATTCTTGAGAGCCTCGACACCCTGCTGCGAGAAGAGATTACCGAGGTCGGTGTTCACTCCCAGGGGCACCGTGGTTGTGGTGCTGGGCCGGATGGTGTAGCTCTGCCGGTTGGCGCCGTTGGCCAAGTCTTTGCCGTCGATGGCCAGAATCCAGTCGAGGGAGGTCATGGCGGCCTGCTGGGTGGTGGGGTTCTTGATGTCCACGTTCACGTCCATGGACAGCGGCACCTTCTTGGTCTGATAGGCGGCCACAAGTTTCACCACGTCGGTAGCGGAGAGTTTGCCTTGCGAGAGGTTCTTCACGTTGACGCCGGCAACGCTGACATTGTTGACATTTTTCAGGTTGAATTCGCAGTTGGCGAGATTGCTGACGCTGTTGACCTGATTGGCGACAGAAGAGAGGATGTCGCACGAACTCAGCAGGATAGTACCTGCCATCATGAATACTAAGGTTATCTTTTTCATGCTGCAAAGATACAAATTTCTCATAAGGTGGCAAAATTTTTTTATTCTCATGGCCGTGGAAAAGTTTTTTTTCGGCAGTTGGATTTTTCTTTGTATCTTTGCAGAATAATTGTTGCTGCAACTATTGTATAATAAATATATATTCAAATCGTTATGGAAGAGAACAATGTTCAGGAGAGACAACTGAATTTTCTCGAGGAGATTATCGAGACGGGATTGAACGAGGGTAAATACAGCTATATACAGACCCGATTCCCGCCCGAACCCAACGGCTACCTGCACATCGGCCACGCCAAGTCGATATGTATTAATTTTGGACTGGCGAAGAAGTATGGTGGCAAGACCAACCTGCGTTTCGATGACACCAACCCCGTGAAGGAGGACACCGAATATGTCGACTCCATCCAGGAGGATATTCACTGGCTCGGCTTCGACTGGGCCGAGAAGCATTATGCATCTGACTATTTTGAGCAGCTCTATGAGTGGGCCGAACTCTTGATACAGAAAGGACTGGCATATGTCGACGACCAGACCCTCGACGAAATACGCGAGGGGCGTGGCACTGTGACCACGCCTGGCAAGAACAGCCCCTACCGCGACCGCAGCGTCGAGGAGAACCTCGATCTGTTCCGCCGGATGCGTGCCGGCGAATTCCCCGACGGCGCCAAGGTGCTGCGCGCCAAGATTGATATGGCGCACCCCAACATGATGTTCCGTGACCCTATCATGTACCGCATTCTGCATGCCCACCACCACCGCACGGGCGACAAGTGGTGCATCTACCCGATGTACGACTACGCTCACGGCCAGAGCGACAGCATCGAGCATATCACACACAGCATCTGCACGCTGGAGTTTGATATCCACCGTCCGCTCTACGACTGGTTTATTGAGCAGCTGGGCATCTGGCCGAGCCACCAGTATGAGTTTGCCCGCCTGAATATCAACTACACGGTAATGAGCAAGCGCAAACTGCTGCAGCTTGTCAAGGAGAACTACGTCAGCGGTTGGGACGACCCCCGCATGCCCACCATCTGCGGCTTCCGCCGTCGCGGCTATACGCCCGAAAGCATCAAGGCTTTCTGTGACCGCATCGGCGTGGCCAAGCGCGACAATATCATTGACTACGGCCTGCTGGAGTTCTCGCTGCGCGAGCACCTCAACAAGGTAGCCCAGCGCCGCATGGCTGTGCTCGACCCCGTGAAGGTGATTATCGATAACTATCCCGAGGGGCAGACCGAGATGCTGACCGCAGTCAACAACCCCGAGTGCGAGGCTGACGGTACGCGTCAGGTACCCTTCGGCCGCGAACTCTATATCGAGCGCGAGGACTTTATGGAGGTGGCGCCAAAAAAATACTTCCGCATGGCCATCGGCCAGGAGGTGCGCCTGCGCTACGCCTACTTCGTCACCGCACAGAGCGTCGAGAAGGATGCCGAGGGCAACATCACCTGTATCCACTGCACTTACGACCCCGCCACGCGCGGCGGCGACGCTCCCGACGGGCGCAAGGTGAAGGGCACTATCCACTGGGTGGCTGCCCACAGCGCCATCGACGCTGAGGTGCGCCTCTTCGACCGCCTCTTTGCCGTTGAGGCTCCAGACGATGTTGAAGAAGGCCACACCTTCCTTGAGAACCTCAACCCCGACAGCCTGAAGGTGGTCACCGCCAAATGCGAGCCTGCTTTGGCCGATACGGACCACAACCAGTTTGTTGACGGCATCGCCCGTTACCAGTTTGAGCGTATGGGCTACTTCTGCACCGACCGCGAGTCGACGCCTGAACACTTGGTCTTCAACCGCACCTGCACTCTGAAAGACAGTTGGGCGAAGATTAAATAACAGTGAAAAGGGCGGCGCCATATCTTTTTATAGTGGGCTTGTTCCTGCTGATTGCGTGCAACAACCTGTTGACGCAAGGCATGTTCATGGACGGCCTCATCTACTCGTCGGTGGCCGACAACCTGGCTCACGGACAGGGTTCGCTATGGCACCTCACCTACACTGCTTCACAGCACAATGACTTCATCCAGCACCCGCCGCTGATGATGTGGTTGCTGGCGGTATGGTTCAAGGTGTTTGGTACCAGTATGATTGTCGCCAAGGCCTATGCGCTGTTGATGGTGGCGCTGTCGGCATTGCTGATGGTGGCCGTGTGGAAGCGGTTGGGCTTCGACGGACGCACTGGCTGGCTTCCGCTGCTGATGTGGTTCCTCATCTTTGACGTGGTGCTGCTGTCGTGCAACAACTTTTTGGAGAGCACGATGCTGGTGTTTGTGCTGGCGTCGGTTTGGTTCATGCTTAAAGGTGGCTGGTGGAATGCGTGCGGCGGCTTGATGCTGGCGCTGGCGTTCCTCACCAAGGGCCCCACGGGAATCTTCCCGCTGGCACTGCCGTTCTTGCTGTGGGCATTCGGTCTGGACAAGAAACAGGGCTTCTGGCGCATGGCTGGAGAAACGTTGCTGGTGGCTGCAACGGCAGTGCTGGCAATGATACTGCTGTGTGTAGCGGTGCCCGATGCGGCGGACTACCTGCGGAAATACTACGATGTACAGATAGTGCATAGCTTGGAGTTGGAGGATAAATCACGCACCTATATCATCGGCGCCCTCTTCGGACGCTCTGTCATTGTGATTGGCTTGGCTGCTGTGATAGTGCTGCTGAGTCGGCGCAAGGGTTGCGGCTGGTCAATCGATGAGCGGCACTGGCGCCTGGCGGCAATGCATTTCGCACTGACGCTTTGCGGCTGCCTGCCGATGATGGTCAGCTCCAAGCAGTACCCACATTATCTACTGGCTGACTTCCCGTTTATGGCGCTTACCGCGGCGGTCCTCATCGAGCCTTTGGCCAAGCACATTCAAAAGCAACTGGAAGGGACGGCAGCCTTGGTCATTTCGCTGGTTGTCCTGGCGGCGGCAGTAGTGCTCAACGGAATGCACTATGGCAAGCCCGGACGCGACAAAGCGATGATTGAGGACATGAACGTCATCATGCCCATGTTGGAAGAGGGCGAGACGGTGACCATTCCCGACCCACTGATGTTCAAGTACAACCTGCACGGCTATTACTATTTCTACCGCCATGTGTCGCTCGACCCATATAACGCCCACCGGTACCTGTTGACCGACACCGACCTCGGTATGCGTGAATGGGACGGACAGTACCGCGAGGTGGCGCTCCCTACGAAAGAATACAAACTGTATGAACAAATAACAGAAACAATATGAACATTTCATTTGATTGGCTTAAAGAGTATGTGGATATTGAGGATATGACTCCTCAACAGTTGGACGACCTGCTGACGTTCTCCGGCTTGGAGGTCGACAGCATGGAGAAGGTGGAGACCATCAAAGGCGACCTGGAGCATGTGGTGATTGCGCAGGTGCTCACCTGCGAGCCGCATCCCGACAGCGACCACCTGCACCTGACCACCGTCGATGTGGGCGGCGAGCGTCCGCTGAACATCGTCTGCGGCGCCCCCAACGTGGCCGCCGGACAGAAGGTGGTGTGCGCCCAGATTGGCACCAAGATCTACACTTCGGATACTGAATACTACGAGATTAAGAAAGGCAAGCTGCGCGGCGCCGTCAGCGAGGGTATGCTCTGTGCTGCCGACGAGCTGCAGCTTGGCACCGACCATGCCGGCATCATGGTGCTGCCCGACGACGCCCCCGTGGGAATGCCCGCCAAGGAGTACTTCCACGTGAAGGACGACTGCCTGCTCGAGGTGGCCATCACCGCCAACCGCATGGACGCCATCTCGCACATCGGCGTAGCCCGCGACGTGGTTGCAGTCCGCAATACCCGCGAGGGAAAGCAACTAAAAATAAAGTGGCCGGAGGTTGCAACCGAGTTGCAGCCCACAGCCGCAGGCGAGGCCATCCGCGTTACCGTCGAAGACCCCAACCTCTGCCCGCGATACACTGGCATCACGCTCCGTGGCGTGAAGGTGGCCGAGAGTCCCGAGTGGCTGCAGAACCGTCTGCGCACCGTCGGTCTGCGCCCCATCAACAACGTGGTTGACGTCACCAACTTCGTCATGATGGAGGTGGGACAGCCGCTGCACGCCTTCGACGCCGACCAGATTGCCGGTGGCCACGTCATCGTGAAGCGCCTGCCGCAGGGCACCAAGTTCGTCACCCTCGACGGCGTGGAGCGCACCCTCGACGCCCGCGACCTGATGATATGTAACGAGAACGAAGGCATGTGCATCGCCGGTGTTTTCGGCGGCCTGAAGAGCGGCACCACCATGGAAACAAAGAACGTCTTCCTTGAGAGCGCCTTCTTCAACCCCGTGAGCATCCGCAAGACCAGCCAGCGCCACACGCTGAAGACCGATGCCAGCTACCGCTACGAGCGCACCTGCGACCCCAACATCACCGAATGGGCCCTGCGCCGCGCCGTGAAGCTCATCCAGGAACTCGCCGGCGGCGAGATATGCGGCCAGATGGTGGACCTCTACCCGAAGCTCATCGAACGCCCGACGGTGGAGGTGAACTTCCGCCGCATGTTCGACCTCGTGGGACAGGACATCCCGCTGGAGGCTGTCCGCACCGCCCTCACCTCGCTCGACATCGAGATAGTCAACGAGACCGCCGAGGGCATGACCCTGAAGGTGCCCACCTGCAAGGCCGACGTCACCCGCGAGTGCGACATCGTGGAGGAAATCATGCGCATCTACGGCTACAACAACATCCATATCGGCGACACCGTCAACAGCTGCCTCTCCTACGGCAAGAAGCCCGACCCGCGCAAGCTGAAGAACGCCGTCAGCGACTACCTCACCGACAACGGCTTCAGCGAGATTATGAACAACTCGCTGACCAAGAGCGAATACTACGACGAGAACCCCGACTTCCCCGCCGACCGCTGCATCCCCATCATCAACCCCCTCTCCAAGGAACTCAACGTGATGCGCCAGACGCTGCTCTACAGCGGCCTCGAGTGCATCGCCCGCAATAT
>JAEEGH010021224.1_pt1 | contig 13431 bp, 8 predicted proteins | sample 9134181 | NCBI WGS metagenome assembly JAEEGH01 (sample SAMN16246544, study PRJNA631951) | gut metagenome | biome: gut microbiome; feature: rumen; material: DP-attached | host: Bos | place: Iran: Karaj | collected 2018-10
TAGCCTAAAAACGCCTTTGGGGCTATCTGCTTGAATCAACCACGTTGCGAAAAAACCACTTTTCAGCATGATATTTTCACTATAATCGCCCGAAAATGCCACTAATGCCACCATAATGCCACCGCCTCAGCCCCCATAAACAAAGGGCAAGTGGCAAAGTGGCATTTTTTTCGAGAAAAAACTTTTTATACGCCTTTTGCTTTTTTACTAGAAATGTCAACAAAAAAACTCGCCACACTATGCTTTAGATACACTGTGTGGCGAGTTTCTAATTACTCTTCAAGTGAATTTTCAATTCATGTATTCTATTCGTCCCACAGGTTATTCTTCGTAGAGACAGCCTCTTCTTCCCAAATGCTCTCTGAATCAGATTCTTTGGCAGAGGGGTCATGCGTTCCGTCATCCACGCCACCATATTCTATGCCGTTATTACCGGTAACACCTTTTGAGCCGAGAATGAAATCCTCGCCTATACATATTATTGTCATTACCCGTGGGCGTAAATATTCTTTTTTCATAATCTGTCGGACATTCTATTTTATCACCAGTTTCTTACCTTTTACAATATAAACACCTTTGGGCAGCTGCTTCGTTGAGATACCTTTCCCCACTAAAACACCATCAATGGTATACACCTCATCTTCTGAGCGGCTATCTCCTGCAACAGTCCCCTTAATCGAGTCTACGCTACTGTCCACAAAAGAGAAGCTGATTTTGGCCTGTGCATTTTCTACATCGGTAAGAATGTCATAGAAGTCAAAGTAGCCTCTGAAAGCCTTCATCCTGGCACTACCTGTGGAGTACCAGAACTTGTTCTCGCTGATGAACAGCGTATTCTCCGGTACTTCAGTATTTGCAACGTAGGTGCCGATAAAGCTGTTATAGTAATAACGATACGGGTCTTTCTTGGTTCCTGAACCTAATCGTAGTTCATCCAAATCGAGGGATACCTCTTCCTCGGGTTCTATATCCACTCCTTCCACGGTGAATTCCGATATAGGCTCTGCCACTTTTATCACGTATGGATGGTTAGCTTCCATTTCGGTGACAGGAGCAAACTTCACCAATATCGCAGTAATCTCCTCGTCGTCGTTTTCCGTGGTCTCACAACCTGTGAAATCATTTATCTCCACATCCTCCCCAAAGGCAGCCTTCGTCTGTTCCTCGGTCATGGCAAAAGGCAGGCAGATGGTGCTCCACTCGTTGGCCTTAATAGTGCGCTTCACGACGGCTATCACATCGGTTGCAGCATCAGGCATTGTGGTTGAGGTCTCGTCAAGAATTACCGTATGACGCTCAACGACTTTTATCTTAAAAGAGGCATCGGCTACAGGTATTCGCTGCTCTCCAATCATGGTTACACCTGTTATGGTCACGTCATATTCACCGAGCGGAGTGAGTGCGTCCACATTTACTTCAACGCTGCCCAGGTCGTTCATGCCTGTGCCAGGTATCGGTGTGTCAGAATATGAGAGTACACCCGATCTGGAAAGATTCTCACCAAATGCGCCGACGTCACCAATACTAAACGCGCCATCCCATCCTCCGGCAGTGGTGGCCTGCCGGGTAGTGGTGAAATAGTCGTTGGGGAACTGAATGTCAAATTCCATACCCGTATAACTGCCACCAGCACAGTCCAGCTGAAGTGTAAAGGAGACCGTTTCTCCTGCCAAGGCTTCAATGTCGTCCACTTTCAGTACCTGCGCTGATGCAGAGGCTGTTGTAAAGAGTATGGCTAAAACAGCTAAATAGATTTTTTTCATTTTCATATAGATTTTTCTAATTTCTACCAATAAACATGTTTACGATAAGCCTGGCATCCGTCAGGTTGATATTCCCGTCTTCATCCACATCAGCAGCGCGATAATTAAATCCGTCGGGTGTCCTTCCTACGAAATGTTTTACAACCCAGTCGGCATCCGTCAGGTTGATGTAGCCGTCGTTATTCACGTCCCCCAGCAGATAGTTGTCCACGTTCTCCTGATTTCCTTCGGGCTCACCGGGATTGTCGGGATCGTAGGTGTATTTAGCGGTCAGCGTCACGTCGCGTGCGGGCATGATGTAGTAGAAACTCGACTGGTTGCTCACCAGTTCCTCACCGTCATACCAGCCTGAGAACACAAATCCCTGGCTGCCATTCGCCCGTAGCTGAAACCTGCTGCCAGCCTCTTTCTTTAAGCCGCTGGTCATGTTAAACGAGCAGATGCCTTGCGGCGACGGCACCAAATAGAGCCGGTATTTGTTGCTTACCGTCGGTTCGGGCGGGCTGGTAGGGTTAAATCTGTACACCGCTGTGAATACAACGTTCTTTGCTTCCACCACATAGCTGAAGCTGGCGCTCTCGTCTATTCTCTCACCGTCTTTCAACCAATGGTCGAACACATAGTTTGTGTTACTCGACGACGTTCCGATGGTTATCGTTGTTCCCCCATTATATTTTCCCCCTCCCGATGTGTATGCCACATTACTAGGGGTGCTGTTCACCGTCACCTTGTATTGCAGCATCGGTTCGGGCGGATTCACGGGGTCGAAGCCGCCGGTTTGCGCAAAGGTGCTGATGCTTCCCCAGCAGAGAAGCAACAGCATCCATATTATCTCACGATTTTTTCTCATCATGATTATGTGTGTTCTGTTATCATCTTACGCCCACCTTGGCGCTCTTGCCATTCACTTTCACGATATAGATGCCGGTGGCGAGTGGCGTGAAGCCGTTGCCCACATTTTGTGCAACGATGGCACCTGATGTGTTGTATATGGTGGCTTGAGTGCCGTTCAGTCCACTGACGTAGAGACCGTTGCCTGCACTGATGACGCTGGCGCCCGTTTCCTTGTTCAGCTGGGCAATGCCAGTAGCGCTGTTGTCAATCTCAAGCATAAAGCGGTCGTCGAACGTGCCGGCCTTCGAGTCGAAGGAATAATCTTTGTCTGTCAGGCTGACTACGGTACCCGTTTCCAGGTCGCGCAGCTTCATCGGCATGTCCATGCGCACGGCGGCTATGGTGTAGGTGCCAGCTTTAGGAGCGTTGAAGCCCAGTTTCACCTCGCCCTGCTGACGCTCGTTGATGGCATAGCGTACGTTGGTTCCGTCTGTGGAGTAGATTTGCGGTATGCTGTTGGTCAGGAACTTGGCGGCATCCGTTCCCAGCTCGTATGCGTCGGCTTTCGCGTCGTTGAACACCACGCGTGTGCGGTCGCTGTTTGTGCCGTCGCTTATGGTCAGGTTAATGAAGAGTCGTTTGGGATTAATACCCTTCATCATGCGCGCGGCCTTTGCATTGCTCTGCTGTTTCTGTCCTTGCTGGTAGGTGCAGCGGCTGTCACTTTCGAACTGCAGGCGGCTGCTGTCCTCTGGTTTCTGGGTAAAGAATGCCTGAAAGGGATGCAGCAGGTATTCGTCGTCGCCGGGACGGTAGGCATCGTATCCGCTACCGTTCCAGATGGTCAGCGGCGCGTCGTATCCACAGTCGTCGATGTTGTAGTAGCTGTTACAAGGGTTGCCGATGAAGTTCCACGAGGCATGCTGGCTGTTTTCAGCATAATGCATGGTCAGCTCAGTCTCCTTGTCCTGTCCGTTGAATGCAGGATTGGACACGGGGATGCTCAGCGTTCCGGCGGTGTTGCACTGGATGATATATCCCACGCCGGGCTCCAGGTATTCGCCTGTGTAGTCCTTCCATCCGCCCGAACCGTTGGCGGCTCGCTCTTCGCCGTCATAATAACGCAGAGCATAATAACCGGGCGCAACGATGTCGCTGCACTTCACGCGGAACGGGAAGCTGAAGAAATACCATTTGTTGGCACTTATGGTGATGTCGTAACAGAGTTTGTTGATGTTGATATTGCCAGCGTCGATTATGCTGGCTGCATCGGTGCCGTCGCTCATCACGTGCACCTCGTTGAGGGCTTGGCTGGCATTGCCTTCCACGATGAAGCCCGAGTTCTTCTTAAAGTCGGCACTGGGCACGCCGTTGAAGCGTTTGTCTTCGGCCAGCGTGAAGTCGTTGTTAAGGTAGAAACGCTCGTAAGGCTCGTCAAACTCCACCAGTGACAGGAACTTGCTCCACTGCGTGTTCCAGTAATAGTTATAGTAGCTCTGCGTCGGCACGTGCAGTGTTGCTGTGGTGTAGTTGGCAAAGGTATTCATGTTTACGCTGATGGGATCCACCACATAGACGTAATAGTCCTTCACAGCTGACCACCCGGAGAATGCCCCATCGGCAATATATTCCATCATCGGAGGAATATGGACGGTGGTGGCTTTATTATTATTGCCTAATGTGCCTTCTATTCTCTTCAGTCCTGTTGGGAGAATAAGTTCGGTGAGATTATTACTATAACCACTGTAGGTAAAACAAGAACCCTCCATCACTTCCAAAGTGGATGGTAAGTGGATTCGTTCCAGCGAACAAGGATTAATATATCCGAATGTATATGTCCTCAGTCTTTTAATACCTTCAGGAATTGTGATTTCTTTAATGGGACAACCAACGAACGCATTACTACCGATTTCCTCCATTCCATCAGGTAAGGAAACATCTGCGAGACTGTTACAGCCATTAAATGCATATTGCCCCAATTCTTTCAGTCCTTCATGCATCATTACCTCTTTCAGAATGTTACACCCCTCGAAGGCGGACCGCCCTATCTTCGTGATGTTTTTTGGTAGATTAACAGATGTCAGTTTCAGTTCGCGGAACATGTTATTGCCAATAATGTTGTCCTCACTATGGCAACCGCTGTAGTATTCATAGTCGTTAGCCACCACATTGGCATCAGTCAAGTCAAGTTGATGAAGGTTAATCATCTTGTTGCGCATAATCATTACATCGTAGCTGTTGAACGAACCGGTTATTTTCAGTTTCATTACACCCGGCAGGTTGTTTTCGCCGATAGCTGCATGTAGTGCCGATGAAGCATCCTGTGCACTGATAGTCACGTCGTATTCGGTTTGTGTTCCAATAGGAAGCACGTAGGTCAGGTCTTTCCAAACATCAGCAGTGCGATAGTCGGTTAACATGTTTTGTGGCACCAATACAACACTCACGTCAGCAATGCTACTTGTAATGGTGGGAATTGTGGATGATGTGATAGTAATTGTGTTCATGCTGCTGCAGCCATTGAAAGCATTGTTTCCAATGGTCGTGCAAGCACTCAGGTCGCCTACGCTCGTTAGGCTACTGCAATTATAGAAAGCACTGTTTCCAATGGACGTGCATGCACTCAGGTCGCCAACGCTCGTCAGGTTGCTGCAACCAGAGAAAGTAGAGCCTCCGATGGACGTGCATGAACTCAGGTCGCCAACGCTCGTCAGGTTGCTGCAATTATAGAAAGCAGAGCCTCCAATGGACGTGCATGCACTCAGGTCGCCCACGCTTGTCAGGCTGCTGCAATATTGGAAAGCATTGTCTCCAATGGACGTGCATGCACTCAGGTCGCCCACACTCGTCAGGCTGCTGCAATTATAGAAAGCACTGTTTCCAATGGACGTGCATGCACTTAGGTCGCCCACGCTCGTCAGGCTGCTGCAACCTAAGAAAGCGTAATCTCCAATGGCCGTGCATGCACTTAGGTCGCCCACGCTTGTTAGACTACTACATTCTTTGAAAGTTTCGCTTCCAATGGTCGTGCATGCACTCAAGTCTACGCTAGTCAGCTTGCTGCAGCCTAATAAAGCACATGCTTCAATAGTCGTGCATGCACTCAAGTCTACGCTCGTCAGGCTGCTACAACCTTGGAAAGCACGAACTCCAATGGCCGTGCATACACTCAGGTTGCCCACGCTCGTCAAGTTGCTACATTCCAGGAAAGCATGGGCCCCAATGGACGTGCATGCACTCAGGTCGCCTACGCTCGTCAAGCTGCTGCACCTTTGGAGAGCATAGTTACCAATGGACACAACTTGGTAAGTAGCATCGTTATAAACAACAGAGCCATTTAAAACCAAGTCCCCTTCGTAGTTTGAATTAAAACCTGTCACATTGACAGTTAAATCTGTGGCCGATTTCACGGAATACTTGATGCCGTCCACCTCAAAACTTTGTGCCCACATGCCAACACTGGTCAGCAAAAGCACGAATAGTAAATATTTTTTTTTCATAAGCGTATAATGTTTTAATGATTGTTTCTTTGGCATTTTTAATGTTGTATTCGTTCACTTACACAGAGTGTGAGCCTTCTTGACATTCCTCGTCAGAAGGTTCTGGAATACCCGTAGCATAAAGAATGAAAATCAGCTCACACCTGTAGATATATGCGAACTGGCTTCCACGGGGATATAATCTCCCCTTGATGGAAGGAAGTATAAACATACACTACCAGGCTTTCAGACTTTCCCCCATGCTGCAGTGAATTTTCCAGATTTACTGACAGGGTAAAGCTTATTCGCTCTCCTCGATGTCTGTCGCCAGTTGTATGGGCGACGTTGCAAAGATAGCAAATAATTTTGAAAGTCCAATCGGTGTGAGCCGTATTTTTTTCATTATTTCTTGCTGTTCGGGTACACAGGAATCTCCACCCCTGCGTTTCATTACCTTCTCTGGTGCAAAGATACAATGAATGATTGAAACGGGATTGGTCCAAATTGGTCCAAATCATTGGTCCAATTAGTCCAAATTGCAATTTTAGGCGGTTTTAAGGGAGAAAAAGCACAAAAAACACGAAAAACGCCTTGATGAAATAGAGACTCTTATCAAGGCGGGGATTATTAACTAAACACAAAGGCTCAAAAATACAAAGATTATCACTTTTAATAGAACTTTGTGTTTTTGTTCTGCTTGGTAATTAGATGGATTAATGATTTGTGCGAAATAGGGAGTCATCCTCTATTTCGAGGTTGACGGGGATGGGGGCAGGAGCAAATTGCTCGAGAAGGCCCAGGTTGTTGAGGTCGCATTCGTCGGCGATGCGCTCCCAGACGATGGAGTCCTCGTTGGAGCGTGGACTGAGACGATAGACACCGAGGAAGGTGAAGGTGGAGTCGATGACGCCGCGCATAAAGGTGAGGCGGAGTTCGCGATTGGCAAGTGCCTTGACGTAAGCGCGCGAACGGTATAGGTTGACCTGTACTTGGGGAATATCCTGCTCAGGGGCGGGAGTCCATCGTTCGGTGATGGTGGGGAGCAGCTGGGTGGAATCTCCGTCGTTTTGCCATACCGGATGATGGTAGGTGGGGCACCAGACGTAGATGTTGTTAAGGTGGGGGATGGGCTGGTAGTGCTTTTTCTTATCAGTAGTGATTCCGAACAGTTTCAGGCAGTCGTCCATAGTAGCATAGGAATGCTGGCCTTTGTGGAGCGTTTGCTGTTCGAGAGTGCCGGTTGACTTAAAGAAAAGCCACATGGCAGTGATAAAAACGGCTGCAAGCAATAGTGCTGCTGCTGAAAGAAAATAGTTCTTTAGTCTGGACTTGGGCTCTTTGAGTTCCAGTTCTTCTATAGGCGTTTCGGGTTGTTCGTCTATCGGTTCCTGTTCTGGTTCTTCGGGTAAAGTGCCGTATTCTTTCTCTGCTGACGCCAGGAAATTGTCCCAGTCTGCATAGCCAACATAATTAGAGAGAATGTTGAGTGATGTGGAGCGGGGAGTGTTGTCGTTCTGCAAATAACCCCAGATGCGTTTCAGAGTGGTGGAACTGACTTTCTCGTGAACTTCCTCAAAAATACGTTCGCTCAAGAAATCGAAGTCCTTGGGCGTGGCCATCTTCCTTCCAGTTTTCTGTTCTACCGCCTCACGGAGAAGTTGAAGGGCTGTCTTTTTGTTCATTATCTGTCAGTTTTTAACACGTTGAAGCGTGGAACTGTACGTTCCATCTTCAAGCTGAAGGCCGTAGGAAAGCCCCGAATAGATAAGATGATATAGACAAGTTCCACGCTATCGCGTGAAGCTGTCATGTCTTTCTTCATCTATTCAGAGTCATTTCTTGACTCCGGGATTTTTGCAATGATTGAAAATTTCCTACGTTTTCAGCTTGCAAGAGAAGAGCATAACGCTTCTGTTTTTTACCACGAAGATTTGGACAGCAACGCTCAAGGCGCAACTATCCGGGGCAAAGGTAAGAATAATTTTTGAAAAGAAAAGCTTTTTGTCCGTTTTTTTAGAGAGTTACCGGAAGGAATCGGTGAGGAGCTTGATTTCTATCTGGGGGTTGATGCGCTCGTACAATATATTATATACGGCATCGAGGATGGGCATGTTGACGTGCATGTGGCGGTTGATTTCCTTCATGCACTTGGTGCCGAAGAATCCCTCGGCAATCATCTCCATCTCTATCTGGGCTGACTTCACGCTGTAGCCCTTGCCAATCATGGTGCCGAAGGTGCGGTTGCGTGAGAAATTGCTGTAGCCGGTCACCAGCAGGTCGCCCATATAGACGGAGTCTATGATGTTGCGGTCGAGCGGAGCCACGGTGTTGAGGAAACGGTTCATTTCCTGAACGGCGTTTGCCATGAGTACGGCCTGGAAGTTGTCGCCGTATTTCAGACCCGAGCAGATGCCGGCAGCTATGGCATAGACGTTCTTCAGCACCGAAGAGTATTCTATGCCGATGACATCCGTCGAAATTTTGGTCTTGATGTATTCTGAGGCGATGAGGTTGGCAAAAGCCGAGGCTTTCTCCTTGCTGGCACAGCCGATGGTGAGGTAGGAGAGACGTTCGAGCGCCACCTCTTCGGCGTGCGACGGTCCGCCAATGCAGGCAATGTTCTCGTATGGTACATCGTAAACCTGATGGAAGAATTCGGAGCAGACGAGGTTGTCGTCGGGAACAATACCCTTGATGGCGGTGATGATGAACTTGTCGCGCAGGCGGGTCTTCAGTTTCCGGAGATGATTCTTCAGATAGGGTGACGGGGTGACGAAAATCAGCGTGTCGTATTGCTGCACAATCTTGTTGATGTCCGACGAGAAATCTATTTCGCTGATGTCGAAATGAACACCCGTCAGATAGGCGGGATTATGGCTCAGACGGCGGAAATCCTCGATGCGGTCGTCGCGGCGCATATACCATCCGATGTGGTGGGTGTGTCCCACCACTATCTTGGCGATAGCTGTTGCCCAGCTACCACCGCCGATAATGGCAATAGAAGACCCACCCCCGGCCCTCCCTGAGAGGGAGGGAGCAGTATCTTTCTGTGAGGGGAACATATCCATGATTTATAATCCTGCCAAGTGAGAAAATGAGAAATTGAGAAAATGAGAGAATGAGAAATTATTCTTCACTCTTCACTTTTAACTCTTCACTTTTTGAGATCCACTCCTCTATTTCCTGTACAGAGGGTTTCTGCATGTCGAGCTTATACTTCTTCACGATGTCGCCGATTTTCTGCTGCAGACCCTGAGCTTTCTGTTCGCGGATGTCTTGAACGAGATAGAAACCGGCTTTGTTGAGCACGGGAACCCATTCTTCGGGAACACCGATTTCGGCCCATTCGGCTGCAGAACTCTTCGGTGCCTTCTTTTCGGGCTTCATCTGCGGGAACAGCATAATCTCGCCGATGGCAAACTTACCGGTCATGAGCATCACCAGACGGTCGATACCGATGCCGATGCCACTGGTGGGAGGCATGCCGTATTGCAGGGCACGGAGGAAGTCGTGGTCGATAATCATGGCCTCGTCGTCGCCTTTGGCAGCAAGTTTCATCTGGTCGATGAAGCGCTCTTCCTGGTCGATGGGGTCGTTCAGCTCGGAGTAGGCGTTGGCCAGTTCCTTGCCGTTGACCATCAGTTCGAAGCGCTCGGTGAGTCCGGGCTTCGAGCGGTGCATCTTTGTCAGGGGCGACATCTCCACGGGATAGTCGGTGATGAAGGTCGGCTGGATGAAGGTACCTTCGGCCGTCTCGCCAAAAATCTCGTCGATGAGCTTGCCCTTACCCATGGTCTCGGTATCCTCGATGCCCAGTTTCTTGGCAATCTCGCGGATTTCGTCCTCGGTCTTTCCGTTCAGGTCGTAGCCGCTCTTTTCCTTGATGGCGTCGAGGATGGGCAGACGACGATAGGGAGCCTTGAAGGAAATGATGTTACCATCGATTTCCACTTCGGGCTTACCGTTGACGGCTATGCAGATTTCTTCGAGCGTCTGCTCGGTGAACGACATCATCCAGTTGTAGTCCTTGTAGGAAACGTAGAGTTCCATACAGGTGAACTCGGGGTTGTGGGTCTTGTCCATACCCTCGTTGCGGAAGTTCTTTCCTATCTCGTAGACACCCTCGAAGCCGCCCACGATGAGGCGCTTCAGATAAAGCTCGGTGGCGATACGCATATACATATCGGTATCGAGCGCATTGAAATGGGTGATGAACGGACGGGCAGAGGCACCGCCGGCAATGGTCTGCAGCACGGGAGTCTCCACCTCGGTATAGCCGTTGCGGTCGAGAATGTTGCGGAGGGTGCGGGTGACGATGGCGCGCTTCTCGAATGTTTCCTTCACGCCTTCGTTGACCACCAGGTCAACATAGCGCTGACGGTAGCGCAGCTCGGGATCGTCGAACTTATCGTAGGCCACGCCGTCCTTGTATTTCACGATGGGCAGGGGCTTCAGCGACTTCGAGAGCAGCGTGATTTCCTGTGCATGGACGGAAATCTCGCCCATCTGCGTACGGAACACGAAACCACGGATACCGATGAAGTCACCGATATCGAGCAGTTTCTTGAACACCACGTTGTACATATCCTTGTTCTCATCCGGGCAGATGTCATCGCGGGTAACATAAACCTGGATGCGGCCCTTAGAGTCCTGAAGTTCTACAAAAGAAGCTTTACCCATGACGCGGCGGCTCATCATGCGGCCGGCAATGCATACCTGTCGGGGCTCTTCGTCATCCTTAAACTCGTTCTTGATGTCCGTGCTGAAAGCGTTGGTGGGGTATTCAGCAGCGGGATATGGATTGATGCCCATATCGCGCAGTTGCTGGAGACTCTCGCGTCTGCCAATCTCTTGTTCTGATAATTCTAATACGTTCATTATATGCGTTTCTATTTTACCTTTTTATTTCTCTACCTTTTAACTTTTCAGGTATTTGGGGGCAAAGGTACAACAAAAAATTAAGAATTAAGAATTAAGAATTAAGAATTTTATAAAAGTGTAGAACTGAGAGTGCGTCACAAGGCTGCTTCGTGGAGGATTTCAGAGAGCGTGGGATGGATATGGATGATGTCGGCAAGGTTGTCAAGGGTGGCTTGGGAATGGATGAGGGCGGTCACCTCATGCACGATATCGGCAGCATGGGCACCCAACACGTGGCAGGCTACGATCTTTCCGTCTGCATCAGCCAGAAGTTTTAATAGTCCGTCGGTGGCATCCATGGCCAGAGCCTTACCATTGGCGCGGTAGTAGGCCTTGCGGCAGATATAGTTGCCATCCGTCTGCTCTTTCAGTTGGTCTTCGGTGGGACCCACGCCAGCCATTTCGGGATTGGTGAAGACCGCAGCGGGCATGGCCGTGAAGTCAATATCATCCTTCTTTCCCAGTATGTCATTAACGGCACGGATGCCTTGGAAGGTGGCAGCATGAGCCAGCATCTGTAGACCGTTGACATCGCCGATGGCGTAGAGGTTGGATGTTGGGTGTTGGGTGTTGGGTGACAGTGGTTTCACACGGAATTTCTCATCCACAGGGATGGCGCCCTTGGGGCTACGTTCGATGCCGGCTGCAGCGAGGTTGAGTCCCTCGGTGCGGGGACGGCGACCTGTAGCAATCAGAATGGTGTCGGCCTCGACGGTCTGTTCCTTTCCCTTCCGCTCGAAAATAACGGTATGGCCGTCTATTTGTTTCACGGCCGACTGCATGAAGAATTCCACGCCCCGTTTCTCCATCGTCTTACGAAGGCGTTTGGCAAGGTCGCTATCCATTGGCGGCAGGCATTCTTTCAGGAATTCGATAACCGTCACCCGACTGCCGAAGGAAGAAAATGCCGAAGCGAATTCTATGCCGATGACACCCGCTCCGATGATGCACAGATGCTCGGGAACGTGGTCGATGTTGAGCAGGTCGGTGGAAGTCAGAAAGGGTGATGGGTGTTGGGTGTTGGGTGATGGGGATATGAAAGGCGGGAGGGCTGCTTCGGAACCTGTGGCGATGATGATGTTCGGTGCGGTGTATTCCTCTTCGCCGATGCTGACGGTGTGGTTGTCCTTGAATTGTGCTTTACCTCGAACCAATGTGATGCCGGGTTGTGAGAGCAGCGTTTCAACTCCTGTGCGCAACTGTTCCACCACCTGCTGCTTGCGGGCAACGATAGCGGGGAAATCCACTTCGAACTGCAGGTTTTTCAGTCCGTTGGTTTCGGCCCGTTGCAGATTGTCGATGATTTCAGCGTGGTGACAGAACGTCTTGGTGGGAATGCATCCGCAGTTCAGACAGGTGCCGCCCACTTCTTCGGCTTCGGCAACCACCACTTGCAGGCCGTTCTTCGCTGCATATTCGGCCGCCCGGTATCCGCCGGGACCAGCACCGATAATGATTAAATCGGTTTTCATGATTTGGTTTTTTATTGAACACAAAGACACAAAGGCACAAAGATTTTAAAGTCTTCGTACCTTTGCGTTTTATCAATTACAATTCTTGCTGCATTTGGCGGAAGGTGACCACAGGATGCTTGGCGGCAAGCACATCGTCGACGCGGCCAATGGGCGTCAAGTGCGGGGCGGTCTTCACCAGTTCTGGATTCTCACGTGCCTCGCGGGCAATCTGCTGCATCACCCCGATAAAACCGTCGAGCGTTTCCCTCGATTCATTCTCGGTCGGCTCAATCATCAGACTCTCGTGGAAAAGCAGCGGGAAGTAGATAGTGGGTGCATGGTAGCCGTAGTCGAGCAACCTCTTGGCCACATCCATTGTGGTGACGCCTGTCGACTTGTCCTTCAGACCGTCGAACACGAACTCATGCTTGTTCAGTCCGCCGATGGGCAGCAGATAGTCGTCCTTCAGACTCTCCTTGATATAGGTGGCGTTGAGCGTGGCCAGCGGTCCTACCATCCTGATGTTCTCCTTACCAAGCGAGAGAATGTAGCAGTAGGCCTTGACCATGACATTGAAGTTGCCGAAGAAACTGCCGATGCTGCCCAGCGACTGTTCGTAGTCGCCCGTTTCAACAGAATACTCGTTCGTTTCTTCGTCGTAAACCACGCGAGGGGTAGGGAGGAAGCATTCCAAACCTTCACGTACACCCACGGGACCTGACCCGGGACCGCCACCGCCGTGAGGCGTAGAGAATGTCTTGTGGAGGTTGATGTGCATCACATCGAAGCCCATGTCGCCCGGTCGGCAATAGCCCAGCATGGGGTTAAGGTTGGCTCCGTCGTAGTACATCAGTCCGCCGCAGTCGTGCACCAGCTTCGCAATCTCCGGAATGTTCTTCTCGAAGATGCCGAGGGTGTTGGGGTTGGTCATCATCATGGCGGCGATGCTGTCGCCCTGTTCTTTGACTAGCTCTTCCAGGT
>JAEEGH010021234.1_pt1 | contig 13427 bp, 11 predicted proteins | sample 9134181 | NCBI WGS metagenome assembly JAEEGH01 (sample SAMN16246544, study PRJNA631951) | gut metagenome | biome: gut microbiome; feature: rumen; material: DP-attached | host: Bos | place: Iran: Karaj | collected 2018-10
TAGTAGGGGTTTTCTGCGTTTTTGCACCTTACTTCAGGCGCTCGCTTGCAGCCAGTCCTGCCAAACGGCCATTGACCACGATGTCGGCTACGCCGTTGCCAGAGCCAACTTTTTCTTATACGTCAAACATTTATATCTTTTTATTTCTTCTTCTGACGAAATATAGTTGCCTCCTACGATTTAAAATTTATTAAATCACACCTTGTTATATGTTTATAAATGACGAAGTAATATGGTGGTGAGATTTTATGATTATCGTCTATTCCTATTGATAAAATGAACGTTTTTCATTAAATTTCTCAAATTATTTAGCATTTAAGTTTTTTTTAAAAGAAAAGTTTGTATTTTTGTAGCGATTATATAATATAAGATATGGCTGTTAACAAAGATCTCAATCGCTTAAAGGTGATACTGGCAGAGAAAAAGAAGTCCAATCTTTGGCTATCCAGAGAGTTGGGCTGTTCTCCTACAACCGTGTCGAAGTGGTGTACCAATTCGTCACAGCCCCCGTTGGAAATGTTAATGAAGATAACGAGATTACTTGACGTGGAACTAAAAGACCTCGTCAGGTATGAAGAATTGGATAAAAATTAAGAAGGAAGTTTGATGTATGAGTAAAGCAGAAAAAAAATGCCGATGGAACTTTGCTCCTCGTGTAGGAGGTATTGACCAAGGACCGAATGAGGCTATGGGTGATATTTTTAAGAAGTTGCCTTATCAAGCCTTGGTCCGCGAAGCTATACAGAACTCACTAGATGCTGCAAAAAATGATGATGAGCCCGTGATTGTAACATTTAAACGCTCTTCTGTAGATACGCATAATTATCCCATGTTATTCCAATTGAGCAAGCACATGAAAGCATGCATTTCATTTTGGAAAAACGATGATGCCAAGAAGCGATTTGAGCCGATGCTTGAATATATTGAAGCAGCTTGTAATTCTGATAAAATTCATTATCTTGAAATAAGTGATGAGAATACTACAGGAATGGCGTATCGTAAAGGTTCTACTTCAAGTCCTTTCTATGCTTTTGTTAAGAGTATAGGCAATTCTGTCAAGCAGAACACATCAAAGGGCGGTTCTCATGGATTTGGTAAGGCTGCATACTTTAACGCTTCTAGAATCCGTACTGTACTTATCTCATCACTCACGGATAAGGGCCAATATATATTCGAAGGTGTTTCTGGCTTGTGTACGCATGAAATAGATGGCAAGAAACGGGAACATTATGGTTTCTATACAGATGCTTCATTTGGCGATTCTGAAGACCCAATTACCAACAAAGAGGACATTCCTGTTCGTTTTGTACGAAAGGAAATAGGCACATCTGCATTTGTTCTCGGTGTTGATTATAGTGACAGGGGGACTGAGCGCATGAAAAGAAGGATTCTGGAATCAGTAATAACTAATTTTTGGGGTGCCATTATTGACCGAAAACTTGAAATACAGTTTGCTATTGACCAGAAATACACTCTCAATGCTGATAATATTTTCGATTGGGCTGAACGCTGTTTCCCAGAACCTGAAGATACGAAATCTTATTTTTCAAATCCGCGTCCATACATGGATACCTTTGCCAATATTGACAAGGACTTCAACCATATGAGGTTTGAAAAATCGATGCCGACACTTGGCAAAGTAGAGCTCTATCTTACTAGAACAAAGAGTGGCTCTGATACCTTCATTATGATGCGTTCACCTCTAATGATGGTTAAGAGTCAACGTAATCGAACAAATTATGGATTCTATGGCGTTTTTGTTTGTCGTGACCCCAAAGGTAATGTTATTTTACGTACGATGGAAGATGCCAGTCACTCCGATTGGAATTACAGACAATGTGATGACAAGAACGACAGAGAGAAAGCCAAGAAAGCCGAAGAGGAAATCAAGGATTTTCTTGACGAATGTATTGCCAAGGTGTTTAGAAATGGCAATGCCACCTCTTTAACATTTGGCGGTCTTGAAGAGTTCCTTACCATTCCTTCCAGTTTGGATGATGAAGAGGAATTCGGAGGTGAGACAGAATCTGAAAGCGGCGACGGAAATGGTGAACGCATGGATAATGAAAATACAGAACCCACAACAGACATAGAAGAAGATGCACCAGATACTACTCCTACAGATGATACTGGCGGAATTGTGGGAAAAGTTATAGTCTATGAAGGAACAAACGGCACCTCTTCCCCAGATGGTGGAGAAGGCGAAGGAGGATTTACTCCAAAATCCGGAGAAAGTGGTGGAGGTTCTGGTAATGGAGAGGACCAAGGTCAAGGCGGCAATGGCAATGGAGGTAGTAGGGGGGGCTACGTTGGTTCAGATGATATCCCTGGCTATGCTCCAGGTGATGGCGAACCTTCTCGTCGTACGCGGCTAAATGTACGGTATCGTTCTTTTGCACAAGCAGCTTCAGGCGGTGGTTTCCTGCATCGATTAATAATTCATAGCAATCGTGCTTCTGATAATGCTATAATTCAAGTTTATTGTGCAGGAGAATTTAGCGATGAGGTAATACCCATTAAATCAACAGATAAAGGAATCTGTTCTGAGAATGTTATAACTAATGTCAAACTGCAAGAAGGCCGCAATGTCATCAATATTATTTTTGATGACGACATGCGCCATAGTATAAGATTATACGTCAATGAGTAGAAATGCATCTTTACCATATCCCGTACTGAGCAGTTACGAGGATGACATAGTACCCCATCTCGATGCTAATAGTGTGCTTGTCACCCCAACACACGACCGGAAAAAATACTCATTTAGTATTCAGGTCCTATTAGAGAACGAAGATATATTAAGGTACATTGAAGAAGGCAAGGCAGAATATACATGTGAGGTGACATGCACAAGGACCTATTTGCGTAAATGTTACCATTCCCAATTTCCTGCCTTCACTATTGAACTTGGTCGAAAGGAAGTGATTGGTGATATTTGGTTCAAATGCTTTGTTACTGTAAAAGAAGATATTTTGGACTATCACAATAGTCAGTTTAATGAAGACTACGAGGATGCACTTTTTGACATGGATCCGGGTGACATGTTAGCTATCTTCCCCAGCATGAAGTATACTGCAAACCTGAAATACGACAAACTTTATAGTGCAGGCTCCTTCATGGTCGTTCAAGAGGCCAAGAACAACTCTACTGTCTGGTTTGACGCAACTGGAGATAAAATTGTAGTATATTTGCCGACTCCTATGTTTGAACAATTCCAGTCGTTCTCTGGCAATCAGGATTTTAATGAGCTCTTTCATGCTTCAATAGTGTTTAATGCACTTTTCAAATGCATCTCTGAATATGATCCGAAGACACAGGAAAATTTACTATGGGTTTCCGCTATACGATATCGTATTAACACAGAAGACGCTCTTTCCGATTTCGATCTGGAAGATAAAACTCGCTCATACGAATTGGCTCAGGCTTTATTAGCAGACCCATATAAGCGATTGTTTAAAAAACTTAGCGAACAAGAACAACAGCAAGATAAAGATAACTGATATGGCACTGCAAAAAGTATTCACACCAAGTTATACGCAATTTCTGAAGAATAATATTCAGGTTGAGAACTATCAGAAAGAATCATTCTTTTATGATGCTTCTCAAACAAGGAGTTTGTCTGGAATTATACATCAGGAGGATTTGTTGCAACGCCTCGATCCATCGGCAAGTGGAGACTATACGACAGCAATTGCAATATATGAAGCATTTGAAAAAATCAGCCCTGTTTTTGCCCAACAAGACGATTTGTGGACATATCTTGCCCATGTAGATTTGTTTGAATACGTCAAAGAAAGATGGGAAATTCCATCAGAGGGTACTAATGAAGAAAAGATCAACCATATTGAGCACCACTGGTTTAGAGATAAATTCCAATTCTCACGTACTACATTTGCAGGATTTTGGTGGAATGTTCATCTGACTATTTCTCCAGAATTAGAAGACAAATATGAACTGACAAAGTATCTTTTTAAGAACACAGAATTCAGAACCAGTAGTTTTGGTGAACTACCGCTTATACGTTATGAAGGTTCTATGAAAGGTATACTTAGATTTGTACGAGACAATGAAAGCATATTCAGCACAGGCTTTAATGCAAAAGCCAGATATATTAGACATTTGTTCAACATATTAGGCGGCTATAAAAATATAGCAAGTCTCCCAAGTGAGTACTTCTATAGTGTTTTAGATAAAAGAAAGAATACAATTAAAGATATACATGACGCAAAAGCTGTCAAAGCAGGCGCATCAATATATAATGATTAATTATGATAAAGGTATTTGAAGGTTTTGCGGGATATGGAGGAGCGTCCTTCGGACTGAAGCGTTCGGGCATCGACTATGAAGTAGTAGGAATGTCCGAAATAGATAAGTTTGCAAGTGAGCTTCTTGCTAAGAATTTCCCAACAATAAAGAATTGGGGCGATATTACCATTCTTGATCCAAAAGAGCTCCCAAAGTTCGACATGTTTACTGGAGGATTCCCCTGTCAACCATTTTCTTCTGCAGGGATGCAAATGGGCTTTTCTGACAAGTATGGACGTGGAACACTGATACAGCACATTGTTCGTATTTTGGATTATTGTCGTCCGGAATATGTTTTACTTGAAAATGTCAAAGGACTTACATCAAAGAAATTCAAACTGGTTTTTGATTATATAGTTACAGAATTCCGTAGGATGGGGTATCTTCGTGAAGACGAGGATTTGCACTATTCTGTTTTGAATACGAAAGACTATGGCATACCTCAAAATCGAGAGCGTATTTGGATATTTGCAAAACAGGGCGGACTGCCAGAAAACTTTAGTTTAGAGCCGCCTAAGGTAAAGTTAAAAAAACGCCTTAAGGACTTTTTGGATATAACGCCACCTGCCTATTTGTATCTGACTGAAGCTCAGATTGAACATCTGAAAGAAAAACATCACGTTGACAGCTTTGTTGTTGATGAGCCTCTGTGTTTCGATGTTTATAACAAGAAGATTAAGAGGGATGCTATAAGCATCACCATTACTCAGCCTGAGCATAATAGTCTCAGAGTGATAGAACCGCCAAAAGAGGACGGAAAGGAAATTGTCAGGAAGATGTCAGTTGACGAGCAATTCCGCCTTATGGGTTTTAAAAATGGAGAGTTGAAATATGATGGTTTATCCTATAGCCAAATGTCTAAACGCGCAGGCAATGGATGGGATGTAAACCTCGTAGGTAAATTAGTAAAACACATTTTTAGCCAGTTATAATATGCGTCTGAAAGAAACTTCATTCACAATGAATGTGACGACAAATGGTTCGTCAACACCCGACTTTACGCAAGACATCGGACAGTCGAATTCTTATTTTATGGATTACGCAGGGTTCAATGACATCTGTGTAGCCATGTTATATTACCAAGTTAAAGACATCGAAAATGTTACAGCGCCTTTAGGGAAGGGAGGAAAGCGTCAGTCTCTTGATAATATGGACAATTATTCATTGGAACTGGCGTCAATCTTTGATAATATTTATGTCAACAATGTTCATCTTGACAATCAGAAATTTATAATGTTTGTCATTAAAGAGCAACGTGAGACACATTGTGGTAGAAGACAATTGAAATTTAGCAAGGATGCTCGATACAAGGATCTTAGCTATAATGAACAATGCATAGATGCAATAGGAGTTGCTCTGAATTGTCTTCCAACAGGTAGCTGGGTTGTTACCGATATTAATATTAGCAGAGAAAAAGATTCATCGCCTCGATTGGATTTCACTGCTGTTGTAATGAATAGTAATGCGTCTGTTGATTTTAAGTCCACATCGCAAAGGACTTCGATTATTGGCAAAAGAAGACAATCACTTATAAATAATGGTTTGCTAACAGCCAATAATGGCATTGAGCATCGGGTAGAGAAATCAATAGCTGACCTGATAACAGGACATGATTCAGATAAGTTAAGTCTTCAAAGTTTACAGATGATAGCAAAAAGCATGTATGATGGAAGTGGAGACAGCGAAAAAGTACGAAGCATGCATCTGTTTGGAATCATGTACGCACCACATATTGAAGGGAATGCGAATAAAATATCTGAATATGTTAAAGCTGGTAGTGCATATGGTACTGAAATTACCAAAGGAAAAAATGTTGGGTTCTATTTGCGCTCTAAAATAGACCATTCAGACGAGTATGTAGAATTTGACCCACAAATAGTTCCGCTCCAGCAGATTTTCTTTGGTGCCCCAGGCACTTCCAAATCTACGCGGATAAAGAGTCTTATTGGTAACAAGGAACAGCATAGAGTAACATTCCATCCTGATACGGATTATGCTTCTTTTGTTGGTTGTTACAAACCATCAAAAGATGATAATGAGAATGTTATCACCTACAAATTTGTTGCACAACCATTTATAAACGCTTATATCTCAGCTTGGAAAAAACTTTATGATGAAAATGAAGTTCGCAAAGAAGTTTTTCTTGTCATAGAAGAAATAAACAGAGGTAATTGTGCTCAAATTTTCGGTGACTTGTTCCAATTATTAGATCGTGATAGTGAGGGATACAGCGACTATTCAATAGAGCCGGACAGTGACCTTTGCAGATACCTTAAAGCCGAATTCGCTAATAGTGACATCCCAATTCAAGGCATTAAAGAAGGACGCATTATGAAGCTTCCTCCCAATCTCTTTATTTGGGCAACAATGAATACCAGTGACCAAAGCCTATTTCCCATAGACTCCGCATTCAAACGCCGCTGGGATTGGAAATATACACCAATCAAGAACGGAGAAAAGGGACACGTTATAGCACTCAGTGATCGTCAGTATGACTGGTGGGAGTTTCTTGATGCTGTAAACAAACGAATAGAAAAAGTGACAGAATCTGAAGACAAACAATTGGGCTATTGGTTCGCTAAACCTGAAAAAGGTATTTCCATCAGTTCAGAAAAGTTTGTATCAAAAGTGGTGTTTTACCTATGGAACGATGTGTTTAAAGATTATGGTCACGATGTAAATTCTCCATTCGTAATAAAGCAGGACGATGGTAAGAAGGTTGAATTACGTTTCAAATCTTTCTTTGATGAAAATGGAGATGTGGATGAATCCGTCCTCATACAATTCTTCTGGGGATTAAAACTCCAAACAAAAGCTGCAGCACCAACTCAAGCCGAAGAGGATAAAGAAGATGACGAAACTCCTACTTTAGAACCTATAGGAGTAAAAGAATCCATAGCTGATCAGCCTCCTACTGAAGATGAGTCATCTGTAGATGCCTTTGAAGATAACGAGGAAGAATTGCCAGAGGCCAAAAGCATAGATGACTTTTTTAACAGTTAGTAGTTATAAATCCATATGAAACTTATCATAGAAGACTACCCATACAAGGTCGAATGTGTAGAACATATTCTGCAAAACATCGACGCCCTTCAAAATAAGGATGGCTTCGTTAGGGTAAGCTATGTGGGTTACTGCTATAACAATAGCATCAAGGATTGTGTTTTTTTTCTGCCGAAGGTAATTATTAATGAAGCGGAACCTCCTCGCGTACTTGGGAAATATCTGCCTGAAGATATAATTGATGTTTCTGCCAGTAAGATGGAAAAAGCAGACAAGGAGTTTTTACATGGACTATCGGCATGGATATATCGGGCTGTCAAGGAATATCAGCGGCTAAATCCTGAATCTGAGATTGTATATGAAAACACTTTCTCACGGATGGATGGTAGTAATACAAAGGTTTCGAGTACGCTTATTGACATTATTCTCTCAATCATAGATTTCAATCGTAGCGAAAAAGATTTCTTCATGTTCCATGTCCGCAACATACATAGTGGATTTAATCGCATTAATTGGAACAAAACGATTAGCAAAGAACAAGCATACTTGCAAAATGGGCGTCCAGTCTATTTGAATCTGATAAATCGTCACAAGGAGGTAAACTATGATGAGGAACTGATAGTTGTTTTCTATTCGATATTGAACTATATTCAGCAGATGTATGGTTTTAAAGTGTCAATAGACTTCAATTATGAGCTTATTACTGGCAACCAGTTCCAACGTTATCTTCAGCATTATGGAAAGTTGCGCCTGCGCCAGATTAAATACCGCTATTTCTCAGACAGAGAGTTGATGATGTGGAAGCTCTGCTATGCTTTCTTCGAACTGTCAGAGATAATTTCATCTACTCGGCAGGAGAATGACTATTTGCTGGTAAAGAACTTCAATATCGTATTTGAGGCAATGATTGACGAACTGCTGTCGCAAAAAGAACTGAAAACAAGTGAACTTGCAGATCAGCCAGACGGAAAGATTGTTGACCATATTTTCCCATATGAGGGTGTAATGAACAATGGTGAGAAGATTTATTATATTGGTGACTCGAAATATTATAAGATAGAAAATGTGCCAGGTAAGCGTTCGGTATATAAACAATACACATATGCCCGCAATGTAATTCAATATAATATGGGACTATTCCTGGAACATCCAGAAAGAGCCGGTCAAGATTATCTCATTTACCGAGATGAGGCAACTGAAGGATATAACATTACACCAAATTTTTTTATTAGCGGTCTACTTAGTAAAGAACTGTCATACAAGGATGCTGAATTGGAGTATCGGCGTGATGAAGAACCAATGATGCACTTCAAAAACCGACTTTTTGATAGAGATACACTCCTGCTACAGCATTATGATATCAACTTCTTATTCGTACTATCCTTATATGGTGGAGGAAATAGTGGCGCGAAAGAGGCCTTCCGCGATGAAGCACGCGAGCAGTTCCGCAAGCACTTTATCAGCTATCTTGAAAAGAGATATCAATTTTTCTCGCTCCAGCAGAAACCAGAAACAGAAGGCGGAATGGAGGGGAGTATAAACAAACATTTCCGTGACATCATAGGCAAAACGTTCCGCCCATATGATGACAGAGACATTCTTTATCTTTCATGCGAAAAGAAAGAAGAGTATCACGAACAAAACCTGCAACTCATTTCACAACTGAGCGAAGACTTTATTGTACGTGCCTATAAGCTGGGCACTGATCCTCGCCAGAACATCGAACAATATACCGAGGTCATTGCAAGTGCAATGTCCAAGGCTGATGGAAGCCATAGGAAGCTCAACTACGCCGATATGTCAGAAGAGGTGTTCCTATTTGGTGGTTATCGCACTGATAAAAATCAGAAGGCATGGATTGATGAGCACAAACTATACAATGTACGTTATAATATTACGCGTTCTGGCACAATTGGAGGTGTCAAGGATGTAGCTGTGGCTGCGCGTTTCCTTGTTTTGTATGAAATAGGGACGGATAATCATCCTGAGTCTCATGTTTATTTGATCGCATCGCACACAAAGTATTCACAGGTTGTGATGCAGAAGATGGGTTATCCTGATCCCCATGGTTCATATCTAATTTACCGCATTTTTGCCGAGGTGCAGTTTGATGGTATTGACATCGATGCTGTCCTCGCAAAGGCAAGAATCGAGGAAATGGAGCGTTTACGAATTGCGGGCGAACTGACTGAAGATTGGGAAGAGAAATGGAAAGGTACTCCTATATACTATAAAGGAAAGGATTTGATATGACCGAAGGAGAATTCAGATATGCAACAATTTGCCAGGCAGGAACAACTATCCTGAAAAATGGCAAAGAAACGAAACTGCATCCCTACCAGCAGAAAGCGAAGAGTGACATCTTCAAAGCTTGGGATGAAGTTCACCATGTCATGTTGCAGATGCCAACAGGAACCGGCAAGACTTATCTGTTCTCCAGCATTATTCATGACATCAACGACTGGAGCATGAAAACACATACTCCGAATAAGATGTTGGTGATAGCTCATAGAAAAGAGCTGATTGACCAGATTGACAAAAGCTTGGGTGTGTTTCATGTGGCTCACTCGGTTCTGGCAGGACCAAAGGAACAGCGTAATCTTTCCAATCCTGTGATTGTATCTTCTATACAAACCATCACTCATCCGGCTAATGAGGGGGATATGGAGCGTCTGAGGTCGAGAATCCACTTTGTCATCATTGATGAAGCACACCATGCAATGGCCAACACATACAGGAAGCTTTGGAAAATGTTCCCTGAAGCCAGATTCCTCGGTGTAACAGCTACTCCTTGGCGCATGAATCATTCAGGATTCCGTCGTATCTTTGACAGGCTAATTCTCACTCAGTCAGTAAAGAAGTTCATTAGTCAGGGATATCTGGCTCAATACAATTACTATTCCCTGAAACCGAACAGCTGGGTTCAAGGAGCAATTGACGGCATACACAAATTTGACAAGTGGGGAGATTATGATGAACATGCTCTAATTGATACGATGGATTTGGGGCATATACGAGCGCAGCTTGTGAAGAGTTACCAGAAATATGCTTGGAAGAAGAAAGGTATTATATACAGTATCAACAAACAGCATAGTGCAAATATCTGCAATGATTATCGTGGGCTTGGTGTTAGGATTGTTGATATCGACGATTCAACTCCATCAGCACTGAGAAAACAATACGTGGATGAATTTAAGGAGGGGAAAATAGATATAATCGTTAATGTCAACATATTCTCAGAGGGTTTTGATTGTCCAGACATTGAGTTCATTCAATTAGCTCGCCCAACTCGTTCTCTTACAATGTATCTCCAACAGGTTGGCAGAGGGTTGAGAATAACAGAAGGTAAATCCAAATGTATTATTCTAGATAATGTAGGTATGTATTCTCGTTTTGGACTCCCTGATGCAAATCGTCATTGGATGGCTCATTTTCGAGGTCAAGATGTTGATGAATCCCCCAAGAAAGGAAATGGATTTGGTATGGGTAATGGTTATTATGACGAGCCGGATCTGAGTGAAGGAGATGAAGAAATGCTTATTATTCAAGAAACGGAAGCAGGTATTGAATCTGATGATACAGATTTTATTAAACCCATTAGCAATGAGGAAGAAACACCTGAACCTGAGGTCATTTCTGAAAGGATAAAACCAAAGCATGCGCACCCCCAAGAACTATCTAGAAAGTTAAAAACAATTTCGCCCATGAAGCCTACAATATTATTGGAGAGTAACCACTTCTATGATGGATATAGTATTGTTGCTGACAATAACTTTTATTTTATTAAAGTCCAGTCATCTGGTAACTGTTATTTCATTGCTCCAGTATTTAGAAAACCATCTGAAACCGACGAGTTGATCGTAGAATCTATTGGGGATAGTTATGTTGTCAAGCATCTGATTCCAGAGGCTGAGAAGGCAAAAGAACAGAACATTGGTTCTATCTTAATTGATGAAGATACAATAACATTCTTGAAAGTTTTTAATGGAAGATCAATTTCAACATCATTCAAAGTGACATAGAGCTATGGATAGACTTACCGCACAGCAACGCCATAAGAATATGGCAGCCATCCGGTCGAAAGACACGAAGCCGGATATGATTGTGCGGCGTGGTCTATGGAAAAGATGTTTTTACCTGCATACAAGGCTGAAAGTGGAGATGACTTTACAAGAATTACACTATATCCCCAAAAAGCAATATCTGCAATGACAAGAGAAGAAAGAATTGAGGCCTGTTACCAGCATTGTTGTCTTGCTTATGCAGACAATGAGAGTATGAACAATCAATCTGTTAGGGAGCGCTTCGGGTTAAACAAGAATCAGGGAACAATTGCTTCTCACATCATCTCTGATACAGTGTCAAAAGGATTGATAAAATCAGCTAACCCTGAATCTGACTCACGGAAGTTTGTCTCTTATGTGCCATTTTATGCATAGTTTTATCTTCGCAGAAAATCCTAATTTCAGATAAATAGCTGATAATCAGTTGTTTCTTATCTTCGCAGAAAATCCAAGCGTCAAAAGAATATGGCAGAATATCTTAACATATCGGTCGAGGGGAAACACAGCGGACTGAAGCTAATAGGTGTATCCATAGTCCTCAAAGGCGATGGTCTTTGAGGAACGGGAACCGCTACCTGGCGAATCAAGATGGCAGCTGGTAGAAGGGTGTACTTATGCGTATGAGTTTGTGGACGAAAAGAGATACTGCCGATACCAGTTTGCGAAGGAGAACGAGATGGTGAAATTCCATCCCAACAGGACGCATCACGCTAGTGAAGGAACTCTGACCACTGGCATCTATGTAGGGCACTTGACGCTTCAAGTGGTAAATATGGATACGCAAGAATCTGTGGGTCGAGTGAGTTTGGAAATTCAAAGCACTAAGTCGGAATACAGAAAGGATTATCGCTTGATGCTGGACGAGATAGCAGAATACTACACAGACTTGGTTCTACAGCAATGATGTGACACGTACCTGGTTCCTGTCATTTCAAAAGCAATATGAGTATTATAAGAATATACTGTTGACGTTTGAATAGAGAATTACTTCTGACCGTAATGAGAACGTAAGGAAATAACAGTAACATAGACTTCGGCATCGTGAATCTCGTAAATCATACGATACTGTTCCTACAGCGAATTGATAAATTCAGTAATGTCTTCTTTGTTTTCAAGACGCGTGAATTTTGCCCCAGGCTGATGAGCCTTGGCTATATCTTCCTCGACTGCCTTCACATTACGAGAGTCGGAAAAGAAAGAATCGCCCGAAGGACTTATCTCATAAGGATCAACACGGTACGAACGCTTCTTGGGCTTACTGATTGTAACCCCTTCTATCGCACCCAATATCTTTTTAAGGCTTGGGATAAGACTTGCATCCTCGATGTTAAGAACTATCTGTGTCATAAGCAATCACTCTCTATTTGTTTGCAAAGATAAACTAAATAAACGAAATAACAAGATAATAAACTAAAAAATTAGGATGAGGGGGGACTGGTACATGTTTCACACCTTTGCCAAGAGCAGACGGCAAGGGTGGTGTCTTGATGTTGAGAGAGCCTCACCCGATGGCAATTAGCTTGTTGTCGGGTAAATCATATCTGACAGGACTGGCGAAAGTGATAGACTTGCCGTCATAGATGGCAGAGACGTCAATGCCTCGTCGTTAAGGTGACACGTACCTGGTTCCTGTCATTTCAAAAGGATTTTGCCTAATCTGAGGGGTGGTTTTTCCTAAATCGTAATAGGGGAAATCTCCCATGAGATACTTAAAGATTGTTGGAAATACGGGTATTCCCGCAGTCATCTGAATCAAGTCGTTGAGACATTAAGAGCGAATGCTGATAAAGGCATTACGACGCTGTTTCATTGTACGGCTGGCAAAGACAGGACAGGTATTGCCAGCATGGCACTACTGAAATCATACGGTGTCGGCGACAAGGAGATTATCAGGGACTATATGCGTACCAATCGCAATGCCTTTTGGGCAACTATAAAGAAATGTATAGGCATAGCCTTGCTGACGAGGAACTGGAGTCTGGTCAAAACAGCTTACAAGGCTTTCATGGCTGACAGGAAACTGATAGTAACAGCCATTGAGAACTATGGCTGATA
>JAEEGH010021238.1_pt1 | contig 13426 bp, 8 predicted proteins | sample 9134181 | NCBI WGS metagenome assembly JAEEGH01 (sample SAMN16246544, study PRJNA631951) | gut metagenome | biome: gut microbiome; feature: rumen; material: DP-attached | host: Bos | place: Iran: Karaj | collected 2018-10
CGTCAGGCAGCTCTCTCCCTAAAGCGACACCACTTGGATAAACGCAGAAGATGCCATCGGGGTATTTCTCATTGCCTTGTGCATCCGAATTGAGATGCAGATTCTTCATGATCCAATCCTTCATCACGTCCATTTTTGGCAGATCCATAGGTAAGCCCGTTCTCTCCTTATACCTGTCAAAGAAGTGAGGCGTAAAGAATGCTTTCTCCGGCTTTGCCAAAGGATTGGAATCAAGATACCAATCTGATGATGCACGAATGCTTACATATCTCTCTGGTAAAATGGATTGTTCTCATCCTTACTAACCAGAAGGTCACGGATATGAGCATTGGAATACGGGAAGATGAACAAATGTCCATATTCCTTTATCAGTTCATACAGCTTCGGATACCTTGTCTGTATGTTATTGATACTATTCCAATCTAAATATATTTTTAGCATGACCTAATTTGCTATTACTCAAATCAGACATTCTTTTAATTAGTCAAACAATGACAGTTTTTGGGCACAAATCTCTCATCTTGTTGGAATAATCTTTGGCAATAACATAGAAGTTGACCCACAATAATTATAAAAGGGAACGATATACCTGTTGGCAGTAGACTCCAATAGTGTATAGATATACAGAAATGAGCAATCAGCAATGGTTGCTTATTTTATTATCACACCATTCGTTTCACTAACATATTATGAGTTCTACATTGGGTCATATTCATACATCTTTTTGCCTTAATACAGTCTTCATCATCTTTTGGTACATACCAACATTGTGACCAATTTCTTAGTTTATGATTTACAAATGGTGAAAAGGTTTTATACATATCTTCGTCTGTTCCATCTGCTGTATAGTAACCTATGATTTCTTGACTACCTTCACTATCATCCATTAAATCATCATTAGGTATATTCCCATTAAAGAACTCTGTTAATGTCCTTGTTCCAATAACTATAATAGAATCTACTATTCCATCATTATTGAAGGAAATGCCACTCAAATTGTAATTAATGTCAATCCTTTCATCAATATCTATGCCTATCATTTGCTTGATGATGGCTGAGTCATTTATTGTCATATTTCTAATCATAGTGCAAAGGTAACACAATTATTTGTAATTTGCAGATATTTATATAAAAAAAAAATAAAAATGGCAGATTATGTTATTGACGTTATATCCAACAAGGAGAAACAAGACTACATTCAATATGGCCAAATGGCAATTAATAGTCTAAGGAACAAAATAAATGAGTTGCAACAAATGATTATCAACAAAAGTAGTATGCCAACATTGAATCAACCGTATCAAGTCGCATTCTACATTAAAGACGCAATAGGAATTCCTAATAGAGCGTCCCAATCTGGACTTACTAATGGAGCACCTAATGAAAGTTACTATATTCGTTTCATTCCAATAAAAAAGCAAGATGTAGTTATTGATTTAAGAACATCAGACCACGTTAGAGGCGAAGAATGGAGTGATAGACACGATGATACAACGCACCCAAACATTAGAGCAACTGCTATAGTACAAGACACAAGTGATACAGTTCCAAAAGTAAAACCGCAAAAGCCACACAAAGCAAACGGTTGTAAAATCAAGAGGACAATTCAATACATTCCGACAAAATTGTATGGAACGCCAGAGCAAGTTATTAATCATTTGAACACTCTAATTTGCTTGTTTCAAAATGGTAAGTTTGGCACGTACAAGAATAAGGCGGTAGTGCCGCCAACTACAGAAACAGAAAGTAAACAATATACAAATATGAATAAGAAACTTATAAGACTTACAGAATCAGACCTTCACAGAATAGTGAAAGAGTCTGTGAATAGAATTCTGTCAGAAATTGATTTGATACCAAATCAGAGTGGCGGTATGAGAATTGCAGATTTGAAAGAGTTTGATTTCTACATTGGTAACACAAGAGCTGGTTCAGATGTAGTTGCATCAAATGAAGGTATTTTTGTTGATGATGAATTAGTGAATACTTATGACCCTAATGTTGTAATTAATGAACCCCACGATTTGATTGAGGCTATTGATGATGCTATATCTTTTTGTCCGAGCAAATATATCAGAAAGAGAGACAGAGATGAATTAGGCTGTTACTTGGGTGCTAGTTTGTCGATTAAAGATTGGTGGAAAGAAAATTACGGTTGATACAATAATAGAATTAAATACAAAAAAGAATATGAATAAGAAACTTATAAGACTTACAGAATCAGACCTTCACAAGATTGTGAAGGAGTCAGTGAATAGAATGCTGAACGAATGGGAGTATGCTGGATGGGTAAATGATATTGGCGATGATTATTACGATGAACCTGATGACCCAATTGAATATGATTTTGATACTAAAATATGGGGGCTTGCAGATAAAGAATTGCCTGAGTATTTAAAAGAAGAGTGTAATCGTTTAGGGTTATATTTTAAAGGATTTAGTTGCCCCAAAGGTGGCGAGAGTTTTTACCAAGGATTTATACATGATAGAGACGGTAAAGAATATGCGGAAATAACGATAGAAGTTAAGCAGCCACAAGACCAACTCTAATCTCAGACCATTTACGAACAAGTCCAATTGACTTGTCGAACATATGGGCGAATCTCTCTGATTCGCTCACTTTTCTTGTGTTCCAACGGTACACAGCCTCGTCAATGTAATGCTGCAAATGCTCGTCAGATACATCGTGGTAACAGCCAACAATCATCCTTCTGAAGTGACTCCAAAAGCCCTCAATGCTGTTAGTGAATACGTCACCATTGGCATACTCTTCAGCACCGTGAGCAACAACAGCGTGAGTATAGCCCAACTCTGCAAGACCATTATAGGCACTGAGTTCATCAGTGATGACTCTTGAACCATCAGCAACGAATTGCTGAATGATGGGCTGCAATGTAGCCCTATTCGTGTTCTCCACAACGAAAGCGTGAACATAAGTGATGTTTTCAATCTCACCCTTCTCATTCTCAAAGGTGCTACGCTCCATCATACCAAAGACAGGTGTCTTGGTCTTCGTGGAACGACCTTGGGTACGTGGTGTACGCATTGACTTGTGCTTCCATTTCTCCTTACCACCGATGTACACCTCATCGCACTCCACAGTACCATCAAAAGCCTCTGCATCGCTCTGAGGATAGAGCAGACGTACCTTCTGAAGCATATACCAAGCTGTAGTCTGAGTCACCTCAATATTCGTTGCAAGCTGATATGATGAAATGCCCTTCTTATGAGAAGAGATAAAGTACATAGCCAAGAACCACTTGATAAGTGGCAACTTGGTATTCTCAAAGATAGTACCAACGAGGCAAGAAAAGTTCCTTCTACAAGCCTTGCAACGGAACTTACCATCCTTGCGTACAACACAATGATGACCACCACAGTAGGGGCAAACAACATCGCCATCCGACCAACGTGACTGGATGATGGCTTGCTTACATTTCTCGTCAGAGGTGAAATATGAGGTGAGGGAGATAACGCTGTTGAACTTCTTGAAATCTATCATAACACTTGGAGTTTTTTATTAAACTATAATACAAATATAGGATTTTTCAAGTACCAAGTGTTTGTTCTTATACATATAAACGGACAAATTCAAAGGCATCATTTTTACAAAGTAAAAATGGATATATCTGATATATGACTAAAAACTAATACAAAAATAATTCCTCGAAATCACGAGGATTCCAAGGAATTAATTAAAATTTGGGTCAACTTCTATGTTATTGCCTAATCTTTTGCACATCATCTGCTTTTCGACTTAACACAAGTTACATCTATACATCGATATTTCATATATCCACTCCAAATGTTATTGGGTCACGACTTTTTAGCAATCGAGTTATCTCATTCAAGTACTTGTTGGGGAAAGGTAGCACCGTATTCTCATTATACTTTACAAATCCAACTTGCATTAAATTTAGTAGTTTCTCTATGAAAGCCTTGTCCGGTTCAGTACCCTTTTTCCGAATAATCTGTCTAACAAGATATGCTTTGGGCATACTTAATTTAAAAGAAGAATAATCCTTTGCACCTACAGCATAACTATATGAGCATGGATCATAGCCACCTGAATAACATGGTGTTCTGAAATATTTTATTCCAACCAAATTGTCTAATTGTGCTGGATCTTCGTGTTTCCTTTTAATTTTCGGTCTAATTACTTCACCGGTCTTCAACTCAAAATAATCGTAAAACCGTTTTTTCTCAGATTTGTAATCCTTAACATGTAAATCTTTTCTTGAAATATACTCACCAGAATTATATAATACCTTCCTAAGAAAACTACAATAATCTGAGCAACCACATTCTTGTTCAAAGGCACTCAAATGCTGTAATATCAATTCTGTATTTATTCTTCTTTTGGGGTCTGTTTCTTTCATCTGCCGACCAATATATTCAACATCAGGAATAGTACGTTCTTCTGAATGTTTAATTATATAGGCATCATCTTCATTTTCATATATAGCCATATCAACATGGAAATCATTCCTGCCATTTTTTGTCTTAAAACAGTCTGTTATAAAAGCATCAGTCGTGGCAGAAAAATCCTTAACGCCTATTCCACTTTCATTGATTGTATTATATCGGAAACTACCATCAGGAGAAATCGTCATAACATTAAAGACATTCCATTTGATTTCGTCACTACAACAGGGTGTTCTGGTAACAAATGTTATAGGTTTTTCAAATCCATAATTTCGCCAATTGACTAGCGATATTCGATTTTGCATAACATCTTCTTTTATCAAGAGTTCTGTTAATACAACTTTATATCGAGATTCTATCTCTCCTTCCTTTTTTACTATCCTCTTTTGGAAATTGTCAGTTATAACATGCTGCACTACTGCACATCCGTAGTCTTGATTATGTGGGTCATTTAGATTATTCTCCTTATAATATTCTGGAGTACGCACAATTACTATGTTATACTTGTTGTCATCAATTTTCGAGACAGTTCTACATGGAATACCTGACAAACGACAGATATCAATCCATTGTTTTTGCGTTTCTTTTCCATATTCACCAGTATAATTAATAATACGTATACCTTTTAAAACTAGTCTTTTAACAATCTCGTCAAAACAAAAATCAGTCTGGACAGTAGTGCTTAATACCGGAGAAGATTCTGTTTCTAAGTCTGAAAACTCAATCTCTGCATAATTGCCTAAATACTCCTTGATGTCCTCACACAGTTCATACATCGTTTTAGCCTTTGATAACTCAAAATCCTGATGATAAAAACCAAGGTAGGGAACACTTGCATGTGTACCCTCACCCCCCTTTTGGAAATAGGCCTCTTTGCATTGGTCAGATTTTAACATCTTTCGCAATCCAGATGTGTTTCGGTCAATTACATATGGTGTATTATTCCGATTTCGACAACTGATGGGCATTTTCCGAAATGTAACTGCTTTGGGGAACAGCGTCATACTATTTTCAAGGCTTATTTCAAGTAATATCAGTGATTTAATCGATCTTTTATTGAGAGCAGGATTAAAGTAATACAATTTTCCTGTAAGATTGTTATATGTATCCCCTCTGTCATATGATGTTGCTAAGGAATTCAGTAAAAGTTGTAGCAAAATTCGCTTATTGTAGAAAAACAATCTTTGACAATAGATTTCGTCAAACAAATTGACTTTTCTAACAAGATATCCGTCAGCACCAGATTTTTCAAAGATACTTCTAAGTATCACATCGGTCATATATCCTTTATCAAACATCATGAAGCATGTTTTACCCCAAGTATAAACAACACTTCGGGCATTGTATCGTTTGTCGTCGGTGTTTATGTCCAGAATATTCTTATCGATATCCTTTTCTGAATCACTTGAAACTTCGAAAATATCGAAATCCTTGTTAATCTCTTCTAAATTATACTTTGCCTTAATTCTATTGGTCAACATAATATCTCCTCCATGATTTTTGTTTTAATTTCTTCATCCACATGCCCTTCGCTATCTATTAGATAGGGAATAGTAACAATTCTGCCATCCTCGCTTTTGATTATGCGATATGGCGAATTGGGTTTAACTATATTAATTATATATACCCTTTTGGCATCCACGTATTCCATCTTCTGTCTTATTTTTGTAAAGACTTCATCTTGGTTATATTTAGTATTGACTGTCCAATGTTTAAAATCAACATATTCACCGTTTCTCCCTTCAATTTGATAGTCGAATTTCTCATATTTTCGTGCATCCTCTTCTAAATATTCCCGAGAATTGCAAATGTCCTTCAACCTAACACCTGTTAAATCCTTCAAAATATATTTTCCAGCAACTTCTCCTAATGCACCCTTGTAAATATTTTGATAAAGTATTGGCGACATGATATATTTTTCAGCAGTAAACTCAGTTGCATATCCTTGTTGAACGAAATAATCTTTAAGACCTGGATAATTAAGAATGACATCTAATCTTGCAGCTTGATGGCTTACTTCTATCACACTTGACAAATCGTTATCATGCGTCTCCCTTTTCAACATTTCCTTACCATCAAAACCAATCTTTACATCATGGAAATTGTCATTACAGATTGCAAAATGATAGCAACTTAAGACGCCTCCCCCATTACTAATGTACAAATTATGTATTAAACTCACAGAAGAAAACAATTGCTCATTTGCCGTTGGATATTTAAGAACTGTCTCACGTATACGTTCCCATAACTCAATATAATCACGATACCAGCATTCCCTTATTTCACTATTATACAAAATTCTACTAATTAGCCTTCTGCCATCTTCTGTTCTTTTTATAGCCTCTAAAACGACTTGTGACTTTTGCTCAGTATAACTACTGGTATACTTGCCCACTTTATCAGAAATCGCTTTCATTTCGGGTGACAACAATATATTATTGTCTAATAACAGTTTGTCCAAACCTCCCAGAACTCGTTCATCCACATATATACGTATGTTTTGGTTTCTTAAGTTAGTCCTACCCATTCTTCCTGTTGCCTGGATAATATCGCGAGTACGCATTAGGCTGATACTGCGACGTTGAGATAGCATATTGTACATGTCTGTCCCTTCTTCTTTGGAAAGAGAATCAAAACCAGCCCTAACCATTTTCTTTTTTGTGGCAGAAGATATTTCAAAGTTTTCATATAATTCCTCTGCTTGAATAATATGTCTTAACAGAGTTTCTTCATCAAATTCCTTTCTGTTCTGTAGATTTGCGACCAAATGGGTAATATCACCAAGATAAATGCTGTCAATATCCTTTTCGGAATAATCTCGAGTGTCACAATCTTTCTTAGGTAGCTCAATAAGAAATGGACGATACTTTTCGCATACAGGATGCTGCAAATTTTGTCCGGCTCCTACAGTCTTATAAGTAGAGATGATAAACAACTTTTTTCCTTCTTTCAACAATTCACCCATATGAGCCTTTTCGTCATCAAAAGTAGAACTCGTCAAATAAAACAAACCTATAGCATCGTTCTGTTGTAAGTTGGCATCTTTATTTACCCTTTCTACTATATAACCCAGCACATCTTTCCGTAGAGTAGAGCCATTCTCGTCTTTTGCAGAAGCCATACCAAGATATAATAGGGATTGAAGTTCAGGATGTTTGGCAAAGTCCCTCATCACCATAGCTATGTTACAATAACGCTCTATATAATAATTGTTATTGATATTTTGATCCGTCTCGCAAACAGAAACACTTACTTTGTTAATTATCTGTTTTGCGATGCTCTTGCTTTCAAAAATCCTAAGCATTCCTTCAATATCACTGTCACCAGTTAATATCGTTTGGACATTAACTTTTATCTTGTCCTGATATGGTTGATATTTTTTGTTTAATTCTTCATGTATGAATTCTTTTAATTCGTTTTCAGCATCAATGATATTTACGTATTTGGCTCCAAGATTATCTTTTATAAACCTAAGACTGTAATTACCAGTCACGCTTGGTACTGTTGCAGTTGCAGAAACCGCAAAAACCAACGCGTTTTCCGTCATTAGAAGCAGAATGGATTCTGGCGTTGAGGAAACATTAACCATTGAAATTATCGTGTCATCATTATGACGTGAATCATCTGACAGCTCATAATATAGAAAGCCGTCCTTATAATAAGAATCTGTTATTTCTCCCATACCTTTTACTTCCTTATAATGCAATGCTAAAAGGTCTTTTCTAAGAATATCACCTTGTTTTCTATCAGTGGTTATCTTCTTAAGAATGGTAGAAACGGCATCATCGAATGTCATCATTTCTTCCTCTGAGCCATTTATGTGATTATCTTTTTTTTGCTCATTAATTAGGTTCGCATATTCTGTTGCCCACTCATAAAGAAATTTTGAGAACAATTTGATAAAACCAGTAATCCATCTTATCATCTCGTCAATCTTGACGTTTCCTTCTTTGTAAGATTTTGCATAGTCAGCTCCAGTTCCTTGCTTAATAGCAATACGACTTTTACTTTTTTCCAAAACGCCCCAAAGCCTATCCTTATTACTTTTCTTCGCAATGGTTAAGACAGCCCCATCATTAAATATAAAAGTTCGTGTTCGCTCAGTTGACTCTGTTCTGTAAGGGTAAGAAAGATAATAGTTCTCATATGTTTCTATTGCCCTTTTTGTTAACACATCAAGATTCAGCTTTTTAGTTTCCAGTCTTTTATTCGCTTGCAGCAAATCATTGGAGAATCTTTTTTCAACAAGTGCATCACGTATATTCAGGAACAAATCAAGCAAATCTGTTCTTAATGCCAACTGAGGCTTTATGATATCTTTTATAATATAATCCTTAGTTGCATCAAATTCGTCAATAAAGACTATTTTGTTATGAAGAAATTCTGGAGACAAATATGGATAGTTCTCTACTATTACCTGTCTTCCCATCATCAACTTGTCAATAGTCATTAGAATAACCTTTTTCTCTTCAACAAGTACTGATGGATAAACGTTTTTAATCCAACTATATTTTTTCTCTTTTTTTATGGCCTTTAAACGTGAAGCCTTTGTTCTTTTACCATCATTTTTCAGAATACTTGTTATTTCTTGACGGAAACTCAAGTCTAAACTGCCTATTTTTTCTTGAATTTCTTTACGAAATTCACTATCAGTAATCTGATTGTTTTCATAAATCTCTATGTACTTGATTAGGTTTTGTAGGGTTTCGCTGTTAAAAACAGAAGGTACAGATTTCAAAACATCTAATGATTTAGCTAGAGTTTTAAAATTGGCTTCTAACTCTATGACTTCTTCCTCAAACAATTCATTACCAAGAAGATTCCTCAATTCTTTACCGGGTAAATTTTTTATCAAGGTTGTAACAAAGATGATTTGTCTAAATCCACCACCATCAGTTACAGCATATTCTGTTATATTACCTTGCTCTCTCCAAGCCTTCAAATAGTCACATATAGCATGAACAATAGAATAGGTTTTACCAAATGAAGTTGGAACTTCAAGTGCAACCAACCCATTGGTCATGTTTGTCATGTATTTGTATATCGTCTTTTGTAACATCGCAGAAAAAATTTTTTAGTCTATTTTCACTATCCTTCCCAGCAACGTATCCTTATACCAATATCTTGTCAGCGACAGCATTTCATATTCAGGCAGGCTCTCCAAGTATTCTAGTTCAAACACCAAACGTGGCTCTTCGTCATTAGACTCTGGATGAATCTCTGCCTTGTTGCCAATACGAGCCACACGAATCAGATACAGGTCACGCACTCCCTTCTCCTTAATATAAGGCATGAAGTAGTAGAGCTTATTGATGGCCACCGTCGATGGGAATGTTTTGGTTTTACCTGTATAGTAAATCTTCGTAGGCTCTTCCTTCAAGAAGTATTCCTCATTGTCTTTCTTCACCAAACCTATTAGCAGATGCTTTGCAGGGTCTAATGTATATTGCTTCTTGGGACGATTAACTACCAAGGGCTTTTCTTCGTCAGCAAATAAGCCTAAATCAAGCATCGGCTTGGCATCGCGGTTTGTGAAAATAGGCTTTGAAGAAACAGGTGCCTCATCATAGATAAACTGATAGAGACTCTTACCAATCTGCTCCACGATACCACACACCAAAGCATTTCCCATCAAGAATGCGCGTCTTCCATCAGATACTTCTGGATGGAGTGTATGATTGTCAGGGAACATATTCATACGTTCCAACTCAATAGGCAACAGGCGGCGATAGCGGCCAGACTTGGTTTTAACCACATGCTTGAAACGTGATGGCGCAGTCCCCCCCTCACCAGTTATAATAGTACGTGAAGGCTGGTCGGGAGAGTCTGGGAAAGCCATACCCCCCTCAGAGAACATATACTTGTAGCCCTCCTTGGAAACTCGTTCAATCTTCTTAGCCCCCTTTTCATATTCCCATTTAGAAAGTTCTTCATCAGAGATAAAGAATTCTTCTGGCACGAAATCTTCATCAACAAGATTGCCTCCCAATGTCTGACGAGGCCCGTCATAAACTGGGTCTGCATCTACAGAATATACATGACGATCCATCATCATGCCTGCATTACCAAAAGGACTGTCTTTCTTGCCTTTGTTAAATGCGTCAGAAACCTCCTTGATGGAACCTTCTATGTCAAACTCAGACACAGTTCCTGCCTTTAGTCTGAACTCAAAAGCCTTTGCCATAACTCCATCGAACTCTACCCAGTCTTCAATTTGCTCTACCTTCTGAGCCACTACAGAATTCTTTAGGTAGCCCACGATGTAAGTTCTACGTCGACGCTGTGGCATACCATAATCGGCAGCATTGATGATACGCCACTCTACGACATATCCCAAATCTGCCAATGATGCAAGGATAATAGCAAAGTCGCGTCCTCGCTGAGTAGCAGGAGAGTTCAGCAGGCGGTCAACGTTCTCGAAGAAAATATACTGAGGTCGCTTGTCACCCTTCTCCTGAAGAATGCGATAAATCTGCCACCACAGCACACCTTTCTTGCCCTCAATACCACCTGAACGACTCAGCGTTGCAGCAACGGAATAGTCCTGACAAGGGAAGCCACCAACCAACAAATCATGATCAGGTATATCTGTTGTCAGTACAGTATTAATGTCCTTATTGCAATGCCCTTTTCTGCCAAAGCGGGCCTGATAAACTAATGAAGCGTCCTGATGCTGAGTCGATGGTTCCCATTGGTTATTCCAGATGGTTTCGTAAGCATCTGACGCGCCTTCAAGCCCGATGCGGAATCCTCCCACACCAGCAAATAGTTCTACTACACGAATCTTATTCTGTTTCTTAGACATTGTTACTATTACTTTCTTACGATATGCGGTTCGACTATTTTGAGAATATAATCATTATTTAACCAAAAACACTTGGGTTGTACTCTTGTTCCTTGGGGAGTTAATACAGTTTGGCCTTTTGTTCCATGAGGACGCACATGGCAGATGTCATGTGTTTTGGTTGTTATGAAATTGTCGTAATCACCACTTTCCACTTTCTGTTTTGTATCTGCCCACAATTCCTCTGCAACTTTCAAATCGAGAAGGGGCATATTCCAGAAAAATACCTTTTCAAGTTTCATATTCTGCTTCTTGTCGTCTAACGACTTACGAAAAACGACAAAAAAGAATTTAGAGGTCAGCAATTTATACCATTCCGATTCATCCCATTCTTGATTCACTATATCAACAAATCTAATGTAAGGAAACGACATTGATTCTACAATGTAATCTCGATTGGCTTCCAACGCAATGGTCTTTAACGAGACATCGGCACTCTCAAATTCCTGAATTTTCCTTGATTTAACTCCGAAAATTGCCCTGCATACATTATATGCCAAATCCTTGGATGTGTAGTTGAACTCTATGTTAAATTTCTTGCCGATCTGGGCAATTGTTTTACCATAGAAAGGCTTCATTTTTCTTTCTATGAGTTGTTCGAATGTTTCCCCTTTTTTGTAAGATTTCAAATTCTTGACTATGTTTTCACTTGAATACTTATTCTGAAGTGTTTTCAGTCGTTGAGGGGATAGTTTCAACTGATGGTTAATTTGTGAGTCAAGATAAGATGAGAGGATAATCTTATTGACATAACCCTGTTTCAGTGAATACGCTCTTTGCTGAGCAGGGACTTCGCTGTTGTATTGTTTTCTCATTTCTGCCCCAGCCTTGCTCCCCTTCATGCAAGCGGCAAGATAAAAAGTCAACCCTTCCGTCAGTTCATGGGCTTTCCCGTTCAATATCAATGAGTGTATTTTATTCCAGTCGCCCCGAATGATCTTCAAATCCTCGTCAGGAAACTGCCATGTCCGTATAAGTTTGAAGAGCATATCTACAGGGTCCACGCCTGATTGATGCAGATAGAACATCAAAAGCAAAAATTTGTTTTTGTGCCAGAAACTACTTGTCTCAAATTTCTTGTCAGCTTCCTCTATGTAATTGATAATATTTAGTACCAGACGTTCTTTCGAAGCCATACTAGTGTCTTTCAGTAATTTCAGCGGAGTGCATTTCAATTCTAATCCAGCTTCTGCGAAGTCGGGCTCAGCCTCGGAGTTTGGTTCATACTCATAATGGAAATACTCTACCGAATTTCCCAATCCACCTTTTCCCTTGAAAATCTTAGCCTCAGGATGCAATTCCCTCAGGGAATGTCCAAGCAACAGCATTCCATAATCAACAATGGAGTCTGCTGATTGGGGATTATATTTAGTTATATTTCTTTCGTTCATGATTTTGATGAGTTTAGTAGTTCTTTTACGTCCACATTCAAGTGGCGAGCTATCTCCAGTAGCGTTTTCACATCCGGCTGTACGGAATTGGTGCACCATTTCGACACCGTTGCCGGGTCTTTGCCTAATTGTTCAGCCAACCATTTGTTTGTGCGCTGATGCTCAACGAGTACAACTTTCAGTCTGTTAATCTGTTCCTTCATACAACAATTTATTTGCGTTTGGTGCAAAAATACTAATTTTTCAGCTTATGACAATAGTTTTCCATGCATTTTATCAAAAAAGGCCTCGTTTTTAGTCATTTTTATGAAAACACGCCTCATCTTTATTGATTTTGACTCCGAACCAACGACCCTGCTACGACATACGAACGATGACTCACTTACTCGCAGCCTTCCTACCCTCTTCTTGGAGTCTTCTTACCCTCTTCTACCCCTTTTCTTTGTGTATTCTTACCCTAACGAAAGACTCGGCTCGGCTTCTCGAAGGTCTCTCTTACCTCTCTCTAAGGTCTCGGCTTGCTCTCGGCCACCTCTGCCCTCGGCCTGCGCTACGCCCTTGCTACGATATACCAACGACGGCCGAACGACCTTCCTACGATATTGAATCTTCCTTCTCTTTTTCCTCTAGCTGTGCTTCCAGCAATTTGATACGTTCCTGAAGTTCTTGCACGCTGGGCAGTTTATCCACAAGCCTGATGCCTTCGTAAGTGGCAACGCCCATGGGATTTTGTATGCTGTCAAAGGCCCATTCCACCTTCGTCTGG